>MAAC01010469.1_pt1 | contig 42731 bp, 38 predicted proteins | sample 1115981 | NCBI WGS metagenome assembly MAAC01 (sample SAMN04961126, study PRJNA320927) | seawater metagenome | isolation source: sample BD02T64 sea water enriched with oil for 64 days | place: USA:Gulf of Mexico | collected 2013-07-27 | reverse complement strand
CAGCTAAATGCTGCTCACGGCCTTCGCTGTCAGTCACTATTACTCCACCCGCTGGCGCCAGATGTGCCCGCCCCTTTACTAAGTGCAAAGCCGCATTATTGTCTAGAATATGCTGGTACTTGGCCGCCCGCAGTTCATCGACTCGTAGCTGTTGCTGGCGGGCCAATATAGCTCGATCTAAAAGCGGTTCATGGTTTTCCAATCCGGCAAAAGGATTATCGCGCTGCTGCTGTGCCAGATGCGCCGCGCGGATTAATATCTTCGAGGGAACACAGCCAACATTTACACAGCAACCACCAATAGTTTCACTCGCTTCAACGATTGTGACCTGAGCTGCATTCTCAGCGGCTTTAATTGCGCATGAGAATGCGGCTGAACCGCTGCCTATAATGACGATTTGTAACTCAGCTGTGCTATCACCTCCCTCGCTGCCCTGTAACTGGACAGTATAATTTAATGCCTCTATTGCAGTGATTACCTCGGCATTGGAAAACAGCTCAGTGGTGGACACTTGCGCGGTTGAATCAGCAAAACTGACCTGGACACTAATGACTTCAGGGATTGTATTCAACGCGGTTTCTATTGCCCGAGCGCAGCCTGTACAACTCATGCCTTGAATCGAATAAATTTTCATCTAGCACCTCCTATACTCACTTGGATATTGCCTGGATCACTAGTATCCATGCTCAAGGCAGAGGTGTCTTTCCATCTTTATCACTGCCATCTTTATCACTGCCATCTTTAGTGCCGCCCTCTTTAGCACTGCATTTTTTATGCGCCGGGGAGAATATATCCCAAAGCGATACAGCCATCATCAAGGCGATTGCGGAGTAAATAATGGCGTTGCGTTGCTCGTACATAAAGAGGGGATAAAAGGCAATCAAGACAATCCCGGGCCCTAACATTCCCAGGGCGCTGCGGCGCCACTGGTGATGCCTAAACCAACCCAGTGCATTTGTTAACAATACAATTGCTGCAAATATCGGAAATAAAGTTGAGACAAACAAACTTTCCCATTGAGAGAGAAACCCCAAGCCTAAAGCAGAGCCTAAGCTGGCGATAGCGGGAAAACAAAAACCGCAGCCCATAGCGGACACAAGGGTTCCTAAAGAACCGGTTTTATCGCCTATACGGCTGAAAACATTCACAAGACCATTCATTATTGGCACACCCTATTAAACAATTAGCTGACAGCCTCCAGTGTAAACTACGTACCTAAGTACGCAGTCAACAGGCGTATCCAATTTAATTCTCAAAGAGTTAACAGATACATCATACATGCTTAAGTGTACTGGTTGGTGGCAGCCCAAGTGATATAGGAACAAGTATAAGTCTAGCGGGCTGCAGATTTAGGTGAGCAGAGTTATTGAGATACTGAGCTTTACAGTGAGTATCGCTCAGTTGTATTGGCAGGATTTATATTATTCAAAGGTCCCTTTAACAATGATCTCACCCTGACGTTTATGCCAGACCCCCAGTGCCATCACATCGGTAATTTGCAATTGCTGATCCAGCACCAGCAGATCCGCATCAAAGCCCAGGGCAATTTTTCCCTTGCTGGGTAACCGCAACAACTCGGCTACATTGCTGGTTAACATTGGCAATATCTGTCCTAGAGAAACCGATAGTTTCTGTGCCGCTATGACTGTTTCGATTAGAGTTTGGGCGCGCCCAAAATCCATACTCAACAAATTCCCACAGCGATCAAAATCAGGAAGGCAACCCCCGCCATCAGAACTTAAAGTGATACGCTCGATCGGCAAGCCCTGATCGATAGCAATGGCCACCGCCTGGGCAGCTTCCCAGCCACTGTCGGACATTCCCTCAGGGAAAGCGGTGATATCGATATAGCAGCCTTGTTTTAACAACTCACAGGCACTGGCAAACAGCGGCTTATTTCGATTCACATGGGTGGGATTGAAAGTCCGCGCCGGAATCTCGGTTTCTTTGATCGCCCTTTCAATCAACTCCAACTTGCGATCACCATCGCCCAAATGAAAATGTATCACCCCGGCTTTCTTGGTCAACAAGCCCGCCACATGAGCTTCACTGGCCAGGCGTATGACTTCATCAAAGGTCGGCTGGCTTGAGCGGTGGTCGCTAATCGCGAACTCACCGATACCAATCACCGGATCTAAAAAAACAATGTCTCGTTTGGCACTGCCCAACAGTGTCGTCAATGGATAGTGATAGCCGCCGGTCCAGCAGTAGGCGCTCATCCCCTCCTCGCGCAACGCGTAGGTACGTGCAACTAAACTTTCAATGTTTCTGGTGGTATCATCAGTACCGAGCAAGCCGACCACAGTGGTGACTCCTGCTGCAGTAAAGTCACTGATTGGCACTGGAGGGACTTGAGTGGCAAACCCTACTTCCCCGCCTCCGCCGGTAACATGAGCATGCGCATCGATAAAACCCGGAGTTACCCGAGCACCCTGCACGTCAACAGTTTCTATCGGGATATTACCGGCAAAGTTAAACTCTTTTGTATCTATGGCAACTATTTTACCACCGGCGATGAGTATATTTCTCAGACCTACAGCTGCAGGGGTATATAAGTCTGCGTTTTTTATATAAATCAAGATTTGTTCCCTAAGGCTTTTTTAATGCTTTCGATCATAACCTACGCTGATATGATGCTGCTGCAATTTGCTGTTCGGTTTAATGTAGCCGTTTAGCAATTGGGTATTTAAATCGCTCTGCACCCGTGGGTATCGGGGAGCGAGCCTGTCGTTGAGGGTCTCGTGCTGCCATCCCTTAGTCAGCTGGACAAAATCACTGCAAAACTCTTGTGAGTACTCCAGGCAACCGGATAAAATCACATCCAGATAACTAAAGGCTATAGGGTAACTCGAGCACGGATCTACCACTTTATCAGCCTGGTATAGCCATATTTTTATCTCGCTGCGCGCTGCAGACAAATCCAGGGATTGCTGATAAAATTCGACTTGACTGCTATCCACCAGCACGCGCTGATAGCCACCTTCGCGAATATCAAAATTGCTCAGCTCAGCTTCGTCTATTTCTACTAGTACGCCGTTGCAAGCTCCCAGAGGATTGGCAACAACGACTACAGAGCTCATCCCATAGGCTGTGGATATACGCGACCAATGCCGGTCAAAACCTTTGACTTTGACTGCAACTGCGGCGCCTGTCTCTCCGGTAACAGTCCGTGAGATACTGTTGATTAAGCTGCCGTAGCCAAAAATAAAATGTCTTGCTGACTTGTTCTTGTTGTGGTGCACAATGTTTCCCTAATCAATTTATACTAAAAGTTATCGCATGATTCTATACCAACCAGCCTATATATGAACCAATATTCCCAGTCAATGCTCACACTTAGCTGATGAAGCGGTCGTAGCACAGACAGTTTCCAACTCTTCATCCAATATTAAGCCGGTATCTAATGAACAACTCTTAGCTCTACACCAACCAAGCTTTATACAAACCAAGAATACTGATCAACAGTAATACTGAGCCGATAAAGCGGTAGAAAACCCCAGTGCTGGCATTCACCAGCTTTAAATGAAACTGCTGGCCTAATACGTGGCCTATAGTGACTAGCGGTAACAGCCATAAATGCTGTAGCCACTGAAAATCTACTCCCGCCAGAGCAAAAGCGCTCACTTTGATTAATACCAGAATAAACCAGAGCACAAATAAAGTATCACGCAGCTGTTCTTTGGCTACATGGCTGGCAAATACCGCCACGATTAACGGGGCGCCGATCAGGGAGGCGCCGCTAATATAGCCCCCCAGCATTAAAAAAACAGCATCGAGAATCTTTGAGTTACTTTTGAAAGGCCTATTCAACACATAGCCAATGGCATACACAAACACCACCACAAATATGATGCTGGTCATCCACTTAGCGGGCATAGTTAACAGACCAAAGACGCCGACTAACTTAGGGATAATCATCACCAGCAGAGCGTATTTAAGGTATTTCCAATCGATGGTGGCCAAGTTATCGCTCTTAGCCCGACCTCTATTGACCTTGCGGTGGTTGGTAATCGCCATCCACGAGGAAAATATCAGCAAATGCACTGCAATTAAAGGTAAAAAAAGCAGTGGATCGTTGTGAATTAATAGCAGGAAAGGCAGCGCCAGAACTGCGCCGCCAAAACCTAGCCCCGAGCGCACAAAGCCGCTCCATACAAAAACTAACCCGATCAAAACTAATTGGATGGGTGCCAACTGCTCCATGTATTATTCTCTTTTTTCAGTTAAACAGATGCTGTTTTTGACTGTGTTATCAGTTTCATCAGGGCTTGTAAGGGGTGATCAATTGCAATTTTGTCGATGCGTTTCACTTGTGAGCGGCATGAGTATCCCGTCGCCAGTGGTATGCCAGAGTCATTCTTATCTTCAATGACAGACTTCCAGCTCATCGCATATAGCGCTTTTGAATTTTCTATATTGGCTGATTCATGGCCATAAGTGCCCGCCATACCACAGCAGCCTACTGCCTCTACGGTTAAGCTCTGGCCTAAATATTGGAATACTTTCTGCCATTGCTTATTGCTGGCCGGCGCAGAGGTTTTTTCGGTGCAGTGCGCCAACAACCGGTACTGATGTGCCTTGATGCCAGTTGCCGCTTTTTCTAATGCCGCAACTTGATGAATCAGCCACTCCTGCAGCAGTAATACTTCAGGTGTCTCGATACCGGCGCTGGGGTACTCCTGCCGGTAGGTTAACGTCATTGAGGGATCGATGCCGATTAATGGCACAGAGGTGTCAGCAAGCTGCTTGAGCATCTGGCTGTTTTTAGCCGCACTGCTGCTAAAAGCAGACAAAAAGCCGTGCACGTGCAGCGGTTTACCGTTGGCTTTAAAGGGGGCAATGTAAACATTAAAGCCCAAATGTTTAAGGAAATCACAAACATCTAACACTAATTGGCTTTCAAAATAGCTGGTAAAAGCATCTTGTACTAATACCACACTGCTGGCACGCATTTGCACGCTTAAAGCTTGTAGCTTTTCGGCACTGGCAAATTCAATATTACGGCTGTGCATGCCCTGTACTAAGGTGTTGGTGCAAAGCGCCGGACTGTCTTGCACTCCTACTTTTTTCAATGCGGCCGCTCCTAACGTAGAAGTAACCAGTAAATTGTAGAGCTTGGGCGCTTTAACCCAAACCGGGATTAAATACTCTAAGCTAGCCACTAAATAGTCCTTGAGCGGACGCTGATAACGGCTGTAGTAATGCTGCAAAAACTTTGACCTGAAATCGGGCACGTTGACTTTAATCGGGCATTGCGCCACGCAGGATTTGCAGGCCAAACAGCCCATCATTGCCTCGTGCACTTCATGGGAATAATCGTATTCACCACCCGCTTTGGCTCTGGAGTTCAGCAGCTTTTGCACTAGCGTGCGCGGTGCGCTCAGCAGCGCTTTCATCCCCTTTAGCTGTTGCACTTCAAAGCTATGCCCCTGCTGTTGAAGTAGCAATAGCCATTGACGAATCAACGAGGCGCGCCCCTTAGGGCTGTGTTTACGCTCTCGGGTTACTTTCCATGAGGGACACATAGCATCATTGGGGTCGTAGTTGTAACAGGCGCCGTTACCATTGCAAAACATCGCCTGGCTAAATGTGCTGCGGGCACCGCTGCTAATTTGTCTGTCAGACTCCCCGCGGGTGGGCACCTGATCAATTTTCAGCAACTGAATATCATTTTTCTCGACAACTGATATGCCACTTGCAGCAGAGTCAGTATCCAGTACCGGGGTGGCAATTTTGCCCGGATTCAGCTGGTTGTGCGGGTCGAAGCAACCTTTAATCCGCTGCAACTGTAAATAGAGTTCGCCAAAAAAAGCCGGAGAATACTCTGAGCGCACCCCTTTACCGTGCTCTCCCCATAGCAAACCATGATATTTCTGGGTCAATGCCACCACTTTATCGGTGATAGGCCGAATCAGTGCCGCTTGTTGTGGGTCTTTCATATCAATGGCCGGACGCACATGCAATACCCCGGCATCGACGTGTCCAAACATGCCGTAGGGCAAATCATAGCTATCCAATACTGCTCTGAATTCCATTATGAAATCGGCGAGGTTTTCCGGGGGAACCGCAGTGTCCTCAACAAAGGGGATGGGTCTTTCTTCTCCTTTGCTATTGCCCAGCAGTCCCACTGCTTTTTTGCGCATTGCCCAGATTTTATTAATGTTAACCGCGCCTTTGACCACAGAAAAACCGAAACTTTTACCCTGTTGTCCCGACACCGATCGTAAATGCTGCTCTAATTTGGCAATTTTTGCATCTATCTCTTGTTCATCATCTCCGGTGTATTCGACCATATTGATGCCTAAAATTGCCGGCTCATTCTGTGACTGAGGAAAATAGTCGGTAACCGATTCCCAGATGATATCGGCCATGGCCAGATTCAGCACTTTTGAATCTATGGTTTCGATCGACGTCGGCTGCCAGGCCATCAGTTCTTTCGCATCGCGCATCGACGCTTCAAAACTGTCATATTTGATATTGACCAGCGCTGCAAATTTGGGGATTGGCAGTACATTGAGCTTGGCCTCGGCGATAAACCCCAGAGAGCCCTCACTGCCGCACAGTACCGAGTTTAAATTAAACTGCTGATGTTCATCTCTGATATGTGCCAGGTCATAGCCGGTCAGGCAGCGATTTAAACGCGGGAATTTTTCCTCTATCAGCTGGGCATGATCATCTGCTATCGATGCCACTAAACGGTGAATAGCCCCGACGCGATCCTGACGTTGACAGATCTCCTGCAGCTGTTGATCAGTGATTGGCTCAGAGCTCCAACGGCTACCATCGAGTAATACTGTGGTCAGTGATAATACGTGATCGCGGGTTTTCCCATACAGACAACTGCCCTGGCCGCTGGCATCGGTATTGATCATACCGCCAATGGTCGCCCTGTTACTGGTCGATAATTCAGGGGCAAAAAACAAACCGTAAGGTTTTAATGCCGCATTTAACTGATCTTTCACTACCCCGGTCTGCACTTTAACCCAGCGCTGCTCGACATTTATCTCCAGTACTTGATTCATGTGTTTTGATAAATCGACCACTAAACCATCTGTTAAAGACTGACCATTAGTGCCTGTTCCACCACCGCGCGGGCTGAGTACTATCTGCGAAAACTCTTCGCGACTGGCCAGGCTAGCTATCAGTTCCAGATCATTGATATTGCGGGGAAATATAGCCCCTTGAGGCAAAATCTGGTAGATACTGTTGTCCGTTGCCAGTACTATCCGGTCGGCATAATCACTGCTGAGATCGCCCTCAAATGGGGAGTCGCGCAGTCGATCGAGAAACTCTAAATATTCGGCATCTGGGGTATGTGGGTTTGCTAGTTTAGGTATCATGAGGGCTCTGATGTCAGTTCTGGGTCATTTTAATAAAAGCTAAATCGGTGTTAGTTAGCGATCTAATATTTGTCGCTTTAACTTTTTGCTAGTGCATATTTAACACTGTGGATCTAATCTCATCACCATGACTAGATCTCTAAAGGTCAATGATGCAAAATATACACTTATCAATCAAACAATAAAATTCAATCGATTAATTGAAAAATATGAATAATATATCTATTCGCCATTTACGTGCTTTTGTTGAGATCGCCAACCTGGCCAGTTTCACCCGTGCAGCCAATCAGCTGAATGTTACGCAATCTACTTTAACGGCCAATATCAAACAGCTAGAGCAGCAAGCCGGATTGATCTTATTTGACCGCACTACCAGGCAAGTCACTCTGACCAAAGAGGGAAAAAGGTTTTTCCCAGTGGCCAAACGCTTAATTACCGATTTTTCACTGGCGCTTGATGACCTGCAGGCAGGGGCGGAACAACAGCGCGGTCACATTATTATCTCTACCTCGCCAACAGGTAATAGCATCTTAGTGCCTGAGTTGATCAAGCGTTATAATATTGCCCATCCCAAAATTGATATTTCTATCTATGAAGCTGGTGCCAGTGAAATTGAGCAGCAAGTACTGAGTAAATTTGCCGATTTTGGCATCGGCGGCAACCATACCCAAGATGCACAGTTAGAATACCAGCCGATTCTGCAGGATCAGTACGGCGCAATAATGCCTGCGGATCATCCCCTGGCTGAGGCCAGTTCACTGACCTGGAAGCAATTGCGCGGGGAAAAAATGCTACATTTATCTCAAGATAACGGTATAAGATCGGAGTTAGAATTACTCAATAAACAAAACGTTATTCACTACCAGAGCAGCGTCCCCACCATTGAAGCATCCAACCCCAATGGGCTGGGGGCATTGATCCGAAAAAAAGTAGGCATTGCCATACTGCCGGCCCTGGCCTCCCAGGTACTGGCTTTCGGCGGACTAAAATTTGTGCCATTAACCACTCCAGTAAGAGCCCGAGCGCTATTTATAGTCAGGCGTAAAGATTATACTCTGTCTCCAGCCGCACTTAATATGCTGCAAATACTCAGTCAGATATTGCAACAACAAGCAGAGGATGCCGATCAATTTGTCACTTATAACGCGCTGCAACAAACAGTTGCGCTCGACTAAGCTTAAAAACCTGTTAACTTTTCCCTTAACGATGTATCACTACTATGGCTAAACCTAATAAAAAGGGACCGACTAAAACAGTCGACATCCACTGCCTAAAATGCAAACAAGCGCTGTTTAAATACCGTAAAGGCGGTAAAGGCTCCCTCGTAAAGTGCTTCAAAGAGAGGATTGTGAAAGACTATACCAGCGATCAAACAAGTTGCCCAAGTTGCGGGCAAATATTCGCCAGAGACTGCCTGATCAGAGGAGTCCCGGCACTAAAGATGATCGGAAAAAAAGTCAGCTGCCGATGATACCGCTCAATTAGCCCCCTCAATAATTATTAAGAAGAGCCCTGCTCAAGCTAAGCTGCAATTGATCCTAGCAGATGTTTTATGGTTGTTAAATATGTCACTAAGTGCTTTTTAAAACTGTCACCGCTCACACACAAACGCTTTGATATCATTGCTGACCAACAGCAATAGCGGTATCAAAAACAAAGTGATGATAGTCGCAAATACCAGCCCATAGGCCATAGAAGCCGCCGCTGGAATCAGATATTGAGCCTGTTCTGACTCGCCACTTAGCAGTGGATAGAGCCCGGCAAAAGTAGTCACTGTGGTCAAAAATATGGCCCTGAACCTGCTGCTACTAGCACTGACAATCGCTTCTTTTCTCCCCAGCCCGGATGCCCGAAAGTCATTGTAGCCACTGACGATCAATAAGCTATCGTTAACAACTACTCCGGACAGTGCCAGCATTCCCAGCCATGAATATAGGCTGACACTGATCTCCAGCCAAATATGCCCTAATATAGCGCCGACAATGCCAAAGGGAATCGCCGCCATGATAATTAACGGCTGAGCATATTGTTTTAGTGGGATCGCCAACAGTACATAAATACCAAGAAGCGCTATGATAAACGCATTTCTCAAACCCTTTTTCGATGCCTGCGTCTCCTCCACTTGCCCGGCGCTAACTATCCTGAAATCTGGATACTGCAGTTGTAACTGGGTGACGAACTCTCGCTCAAAACTCGCGTACAAAGCCTCGGCAGAGGATTGTTTGGTATCTACTTCTAACAGTATTGACCTGGTCAACCGCCCATCGAACCTGCTTATTGAATTAGCCACAAGTGTAGAGTTTACTTCTGCAATCGCCAGCAGCGGGAACGCCTGATTTTTATCATTAAACACCACCATATTGGTAAAATCGGCCCGGGAGTTTCGATGTTCGCGAGCCAGCTTTAAGTTCACTTTTACCAGCTGCGACTGGCGAAAGAATCGGTCTACTTCCAGCCCCGCATAAGCGGCTCCCAGCTGCTCAGATAACATCTTTGGAGTGATACCAAAGAGCTCGGCTTCGGCTTTTAAACTAAACACTAACTGTGGTGTAGACTTTGCCTGCGAGTCTTTAACATTGAGCACTGCAGGCTGAACTGCTAACCACTGATCAGCTTGCTTTACAATTCTATTCAGCACTTGCGGATCCGGATGCTGCAGCAGCATCTGTACTTCGGCTCTAGTCCCATCCAGCGAGACTATTACCTCTGCGCTAACCACCCCTTCGAGTTTTTTTAAGGGTTGGCGCCAGGCTTGCGCCAATGTTTTAATATCGATCCCGGCTCGATCTTTGCGGGCAATAGGCTCGGCAAAGACCATCACTAACCCCTGCTCATACATCACTGTCATACTGTTTTCGATGACATTCCCGACTATGCCCAGCTCACTGGCGTAGCGCTGATTAATAGCATCGCGAACAGTCTCCACTTTCTGCATCGCCGCTCTGGATAACTGCAGCGGTGCGTTATCATGCAGTTGCAGCGTCAAAATCATCAAGTCACCGGGCACTTCAGGGAAAAAAACACTGCGTACTTTGCCATTGGCCAAAGCACCCAATACACTAAAGGTTAAAGCAAAAAAACACATTAACCAGGCGTACCTATAGGTTAAGCAAAAGCGCAATAAGGGCTGGTAACAGCGAGCATTGGTCCAGCTCAGACCCAATTGTGGTGCACTGCGCAAGCGTCTCAACGCTCCTCGCCAACCGCGACTATAGGGCTTGTCCACCGCTCGCACAGAAATCGATCTTAAATGCGCCGGCAAGATCAATTTAGATTCCAGTAGCGAAAACAGTAGCGCAATAATCACTACCCAGGCAAAACCGGCGAATAATCTGCCAATTTCTGAGGGGAAACGGGTCATCGGTAAGAGAGCAACAACGGTGGTTAATATGCCAAAGACAGTCGGAACTGCCACTTTGTAAACCCCTTCCAGGGTTGCTTGCAGCTGCATATCCACGGAACTGCGGGCTTTTTCACTGTAGATGCTCTCCCCTACAATCACTGCGTCATCGACGAGTATCCCCAGCACTAAAATAAAGCCGAAGGTCGTGATTTCATTGATGGTATAATCAAACCCCAACTGACCCAGGACGATAAATGAGCCGCCGATGGCAATAGGCAACCCCATTGCCACCCAAAATGCCAGACGCATCTGCAAAAACAAACACAAAATAACAAACACTAACAAAAAGCCCTGTAGCGCACTGCTCTGCAGTAGTTGCAGTCTTCCATTAACGTAGTGACTGCCATCAAACCAAATAGTTAACGCTAAGTTGTCTGCTAAATGCGGCCTGAATTGTTCAACAACTGCATGTGCCTGGGCGGATATATCTAAAACATCGCTGTCGGCGGCCATTTTAATACTGAAGCCTATCGTCGGAGTGTTGTTGAAGCTCAAGGCTGAATCGTGCTCAACAAAACCGTCATCCACCTCGGCGATATCGCTTAAGTAAATCTTGTGACCCGCTGTCGTCACTTTAATTAATATTTTCTCCAGGGCTATTTTGTCTTCTGCAAGTTGATCCCAGTAGAGTAAAAACTGACCATTATCTGTTTTTAATAAACCACTGCGGCCACTCACTGACTGCTGATTTATCGCACTGGCTACATCGTTAAAACCCAATTGATATTGACGCATTTTGATTGGGTCGACATTAATATTAATACTGTAAGCATCTGCCCCATACTCTTCGAGCGCGTGTATTGAGGGGTTAGCCAACAGTGCTTGTTTAAGCTTAGCGCCCACTTTAATCAGTGACTCCCGGTCAGTATCACCAGATAGCTGCACCATTAATGCATCAAAAGTGTCTTCATTACGCGCTACAACCGGACGGCCAATCGATACCGGCCAATCGTGAATGTTATCGACATTTTCCTTTATATCATTAAACAACTTGTCGATAGGATGATCTAAGTTTTTCTCCACCACAATGGACAATGAGTCGGCGCTGGCTTGGATGTTAATGTGCTTAATTCCCGATATTCCCAGCAGTGCCTGCTCAATTTTTTGCGCAATTTCCCGGTCAATCTGACTGGCCGATTTTCCCGGGTAACTAACAGATATCGTCACTTGCGAAACGGGCAGTTTAGGGATGATCTCCCTGCGCATATTATCGGCAGACAAATACCCTCCTATCAGCAGTATCCACATTAATAAATTGGCGGCAACTTTATGTTTAGCGAACCAGCCAATCATTATTTATCCTCCGCTAAAACAGATATTTGCATGCCTTCCACCAGAGAATCCAAAGGAAATAATACCGCTTGAGACACTGGGTCATCAGCTTGATAGAAGTAGACTTTATTTTTTGAAATATGATATTGATCGAGTTTTCTTTTATGCACTTTTTGCCGTTGATCTATAGACCATATCTCACCTTGAAATGTCATAGCACTCTCAGGCAGCACGTAAATTTTTGGCCAGGCATTGAGTCGTAACTGAGCCTGTAGAAACTGTCCGTGCAGCGGATCTGCTTGTGCTGACTGCTTCAGTTTAATGAACAGACTTCTTTGCAACCCTCTTGTCTGTTGGCTGTGCCCGGTGATTTTTGCGGTCCATTGCCGTTTATCATCTAAGCTGTTGAGTTGGATATCACCCGCTAACCCCTGCAAATCTAACTTGGCAAAATCACTCTCACTGAGGCGGATCACTATCTGTCGGTCGCGCTTGGGAAGCACTGTCGCCAGCTGTTGTCCCAGGCTAATAAACTCTCCTAAGTATGCGTGTATTGCACTGATTTCTCCTGCAACCGGCATTTTTACTACGGCATTTTGCAGCTGCTGCTCAGCCAACTCTAGTTGCGTAGCACTTTGATGTAATTGAGATTTCGCCAGGGAGAGCATCAATTTATTACCACTGTAGCGAATTTTTGTTTTCTTGTACTCTATCCTGGCAGCAATATAGCCTGCCTGTGCTTGCGCTACTGCCGCTTTGGCTCGCAGTGGATCAATAGACATCAACTGCCGATCATCAGGCAGAGACTGACCGCGCTTAAATTCATCGGTCACACTGATTACTTGTCCGGATACTTGAGCAATGATCTGTAACCTTTTAACCGGCTCAACCTTTGCCAAACTGAGAAACTTGGGCATCTTTTCAACCGCTTTAACATCAACTGCACTGAGATAGATAGGCTCAGTGGTTATAGAGGCCTTTACATTGGCCACTGGCATTTCGATCTCATCGAGTACCAGCAGTAAAATAAACAAGCTGCAGAACAGCGCTAGAAACTGCCTGAAGCGCAGATGGGTGAAAAATTTCAACATAATCGATGACTCTTATTGCAGGTTTAAAAAACGTATGAGCTGGGCGAATCTAAAGTAAATTTACTTTACTCAACAGTGGGGTCATCGTTATCCTCAGGTCGATATTGCTCAGTGCCATTTTCTCAGTGGCAGACTAAAATGTTGCTCTGCGCCTACGTTTTTATCCTGAAAGCTGAAAACCGCATAATAGGCGTATGGAATATCCTTAAAACGGCAAGTGACTCGGCGGTCTGTTAGCGCTTTACTGCACATTTGATAGCGGCCATCAAGCTGCTCAAATTGCTCTTTGGTATTGAGCAAGAACACTCGAATGACACCTTCATTACTGCTGTCACTCTTTGCCTGCAACTGCAATTGGGTCCTTTGTTTTTCTGCAGCAAAGACCAGTTGCTGGTTAAAGACACTCAACCACAACAACATGACGCCAATACTCAATTTTAACTGCATAATCTATCCTCCGTATTTTTCTCAATACTAGTCAGTAGCACTGGGATATACAGTCTTGCCTTGGTAAGACTGTGTAAGAGAAATTTGCACCTTTGCATACACTTGACAACATATTCAATTGTTTCAAACAGTTATAATAATATTTTAGTATTGAAATGCTGCTGACCGGGTTATTAAACGCGTTAGATTGTGTCCAATATTTTTTGTTTAAAAATACCAAGTACTTTGGGCAACATAAATGTGCCATTAACTAGACAGTGTTTTCTGCTGACCTTTGCAGTGATATCTTCTACTACAATTAACACTGAACGAGCCCGCTGAACTTACTCGCAGTTACGCTTTTCAACATGATTATGAGGATCGCAGTGGATCAGAGTTTTAAGTAAACTTTCTGAAATTAATGAGCAGGGGCTGCTTTTTTAGCGGTTCAATCACTCTCAGAATCCTGAGAAATCAGAAATGACAGCAGATTGTGATGTAAGTGAAACGATGGGCGTTGAGATGTTATTGTCAGCGTAGAATGAGTTTTTGCCGCGAAAATCTCAGCTCAGTCAACTGTAATGAAATTGTAAAAATCTAAGCAGATAATTGAGCTGCATTTTCTCAGTTATTGGCTATTTTTTTAAACTCGCCAATGCCCTATCTGGAAACTTGAAGGCTTCTCTCTGAACCGGCACTAAATTGTGACCGATAATATTTTGGTGATACTCCCAGCTGCTTGCGAAAATGGTGGCGCATCGTTGTCGCATTGTTAAATCCCGATAACTCTGCGACGCGATCGATAGCATCCGTTTGTGTCTCCAGAATACGCTTGGCTAAGTTTATCCGCTGCAGAGTCAGCCAGTCTTTTGGGGTCAAATTGAAAGTGTTTTTAAATTTCCGATCAAAAGTGCGCCTCGACATACTGGCCCTTGCGGCAAAAGAGTTAATATCTATATTTTCAGCTAAATGCTCAACAGCCCAATCCAATGATTTAGAGAATAGCCCCGGGGAGCTCAGCACGGGCGTCTGCACAAATTGCGACTGACCGCCGCTGCGATGTGCAGACAACACCAATTGCCTGGCAATCTGATTGGCAACTTGGTAGCCATAGTCCTGGCGAATAATTTCGATGCCTAAATCCAGCGCGGCCGCACTGCCCGCAGAAGTACCGATACAATCGTCGTAAATATATAAGACATCCTCCTGATATTTTACTTCGGGAAACATCTGTTTAAATAACGGGGCGTATTTCCAATGGGTGGTCGCTTTTTTATTGGCTAAAAGCCCCAATTCGGCCAACAGGAATGCCCCCGAGCAAAAGGAAAATATTCTTTTACCCGCGCTCACGAACGCGCGTATTTCTCTGGCCATTAGCTCACTGGCGCGCTTATTAGTCACAGGCCAGCTCGGCACTATCAAAATATCGAAAGATTCTAAACTGCTAATGCATTTTGCATTTATTTGTACACCGGCGGGCAGAGATAGCTGACCGGATTCAAAACTGACGACCTCACTGCAATACCAGCTCTGCTGCTCTGGTCTGGGCAGGGCAAATAACTCCACCGCGCAGCCGAGTTCAAAAAAAGAGGCATTACTGTATGTCAGTATAGCGACGCTATGCATAAAAGGATCTCTTTAGGTAATTTGGCTTGATATTAACGAACATTGTCAAACAAGCCAATATTATAACCAAAGCTGTTGCTAGATAATAGCCTCTCAATCACTCAACGAGGAACACCTAATGGCTTCAAGTGTATTCAGAGTCAGTGCTGCCAGCAGTGAGCAGGCACTACAACATTTCCAAACACTTTTACAATACGAAACCGATTGCTGGGATGTGCATCACGCAATCAGTAATTTAAGAGCGGACTTTGTTTTGCTGGATGTCAGAGGCGAGCAGTTATTTGCAGCAGGACATCTGCCCACTGCAGTCAACGTTCCAGCCTCGCGCCTAAACGCTAAGACCCTGGAGCAATTTCCTGAAGATAGCTTATTTGTCGTTTACTGCGCGGGGCCACACTGTAATGGTACGGAAAAAGCTGCTATTAAACTGGCGAAATTGCAGCGACCGGTGAAGAAAATGATCGGTGGTGTCACCGGCTGGATTGATGAAGGCTTTAGCTTAGTTAAGGATTAATACGGACTTAATTTCAAGTTTCTGATAGCACTTAACAACAACTATCGCTTTGGTGAGCCAATATGCCTAGCTTAAGTTTACTTCAGCAAGGCAATGGCTCGCTGTATCCATGATCGACAGAGGCAGCCCGTCTCAACTCAACACAAGGTACGAAAATGATCACTTGTTATATAGAATATCTAATCGACCCTTATAAAGTCGAGCAATTTGAAACCTACGCCAAACTTTGGATTCCCCTGGTGAATAAATTTGGCGGTACTCACCACGGGTATTTCCTTCCCCATGAAGGTGCTAATAACATTGCCTATGCCCTGTTCAGCTTTGCATCATTAAGCGCTTATGAGGTATACCGTCAACAGCTAAATGAGGATCAGGAATGCCAGCAAGCTTTATCTTTTGCCGAGGAAAATCGCTGTATATTAAGTTACCACAGGAGCTTCATGCGTCCTGTGTTAGCTTCCTAGAGTGATGATTCGACATTAGATTCTAAAAAAGGCAGTAGACCTAGCTTTTCATTAATGGCAAGTCTTTAAAGACAATCGTCGGACAGTGATGATTAATGCATTGCTGTTGGGAAGCTTTTGCTTTCGCTAATGCTACTGTTACTGAATTAATTAACATGTCGGATGTATCTATCAAGGTAGGAGTTGCGGAGGAAATTCCGATATTGATATTAATTGCTTGGCCAGCATCTGTCAGCAAATGTAAGGCTGTGATTTCCTGATAGATACTTTGCGCTACAAACTCGCAAGAGACAGTGCCAATTTGTCCTAATACTAACGCAAACTGACTGCCATCCAGGACCGCAGCTAAATCGCAGGCGCGGCGCGCATGCCGGGTAAACACTTCTGCAATAGCCGCTCTGTGCCCCTCATCGAGAGTAACAGAGTCCATTTCTGCGATCAGTAGTGCCACTTCAGACCTGTTGCGCTTAGATCTCTGCCATTCATTAAAATAAAATGCATGGAAACTTTTTTGGTTTGCCAGTCCAGTTTCAACATCAATCAGGGTCAGCTTTTCTATTTCGGCATGGTCATTTTTACGATCGATGATATTACTGTGGTTTAGTAAGACGTAGCGCTTATTATCGATAGTAACGATAGATCCTGTCACTTCAAGCCATATTTCAGATTCTATGGTGCAGGCCGTTAAGGTAATAGTAAATTCAGATTGATTACCCAGTAACAATTCTGCTACTTGATGTTGACAAAGACGGGCATAATCAGTGGAATTTAGCTGTAAAATAGAGCAGCAAGAAAAGTAATTCTTCCCTGTCCAATCTACGTCACTGGTAGCACCCAGACATTTTCCCAGCTGTCCCCAAGTCTTGTTAGTAAATGAGATATTTCCATCATCTTCTATTACTACTATATAACTGTCCAGGGAATCTAAAATGCCTTTATAAATATGATCCATCATAATTTTTCTGGCTATCCGTTGTTGATTTTTAGTGGCTACGTATAAAGGGTATAGCATAGGAGAATTAGTTATCAATAGATCGAAAACTAATTAGGAATATTTATTACACAACAATCAACAAATTATTAACAAACTACCCACACCTTACTAACAGAATGTATTGAACAATTACTGACATTCACACAACAAACAGTTTTATTTATAATTTTCAGATAGTTAAGAATTGGATAAGCACCAGAGATGCAATAATTATTAAATAAAACACACAGCAGAGCAATCAGATCGCTCTATTTTTCACCTCAAAGTTAATATAAAATAAATCTACATTTTATCCGCAATCATTGCAGTACGCCAGCGAGATTATATTTAAAATACAGGTTACATTGAGTTTAAGCGGTCTATATAGGCAGGTTAAATTTTGTATATTAAATTGCAGTTGTTTTATTGAACAAGTGCATTGAGGATGTTATTCACAAACAATTGAGAACTGGGAAAGTAAATCAGATATCTGCATTACCCAAAAGGTTAAAACAGGCTATTTGAATCATTCTTCTTACCCAGTTCAGCTAAAATCTATTTACTGCAAACTAAAGTTGTTGCTAAGACCCAATTTAGTGGCGATAGAGCCGCCAAAAGAGACTCCAAATCTGTCAATCACTTCTTCAAAAGGCGAGAGCTGCGGGGAGTAGTCCCTGATATTTTCTACACCGATAATTTCTCTGGCAACATAGCTACTGCTACCCAATCCATCAATTAAACCTTTTTCCAAAGCTTGTTCACCGGTCCAAATTAAACCACTAAATAATTCAGGTGAATCCACCAGGCGATCACCCCTGCCCTTTCTCACTTGATCGATAAATTGCTGATGGGTCGTTTCCAAAACTGATTGCCAGAACACTCGATCTCGATCTTTTAGAGGACTGAAAGGGTCGAGGAAAGTTTTGTTCTCTCCAGCCGATAATGCACGCCTTTCCACGCCCAGTTTTTCCATTAAACCAACAAAACCAAACCCGGATGAGACAACCCCTATAGAGCCGACCAAGCTGGCTTTATCCGCATAGATATAATCCGCTGCTGAGGCGATGTAGTAAGCGCCGGAAGCGCCTATATCTGAGATAACTGCATAGAGTTTTTTGTCAGGGTAAATAGCCCGTAAACGTTTTATTTCATCGTAAACATAGCCAGATTGAACCGGGGAGCCGCCGGGGCTATTGATACGTATAATCACAGCAGCGGAGTGCTCAGCTTCAAATGCCCGGCGCAAGGATCCGACCAATATATCTGCACTGGCTTCACTGTCAGCAGAAATGGGCCCGACTAACTCTATCAATGCACTGTGGGCTTCACTGTTTGCGGAACCCGCATCGCCCGTTTGACGGGCAAACAAATAGAACCCCAAAAGAGCAAATAGATATAAAAAAGTTAAAGACTTAAAAAATATTCCCCAGCGGCGGGCCTTTTTTTGTTCACTAAAAAGCCCATTAACTAAATTTTCTATCAGCCGCCATTCTCGCCCATTCGCATTAGCCTGCTTTACAGTAGCTACCGCCTCTTGCGCTTTTGTCTGCGGTTTCTCATCCCAGGGGTTATCACTCACACTTCTTCTCCATCTGTCGATCCAGCCAAGTTTCAATTTGCTGAAATTCATCTACTTCTAAAATAGGTTGGTAACTTCTCAACTTTTCCATGCTGTGCATACCGTAACTAACTGCAATACTAGGCATTGCAGTGCGCTGCGCCATTTCCAAATCATAGCTGGTATCACCAATCATCAACGCCTGCTGGGCACTGACGCCGGTCTGCTCCAGTATTTGCCTCAACATTAGAGGATCTGGCTTGGATTTAGTTTCATCGGCACCTCGGGAAGTTACAAACAACGGCCCCAGGCCCGTTTGCGCAAATACCCTGTCTATTCCACCGCGCCCTTTGCCTGTGGCGACTGCCAATAGGTAACCTTTAGCGTGCAAACTTTGCAGAGTGCACTCCACACCTGGATACAAGGGTGTTGCGCTCTGATCGCGGTAGCGATAGTGCTCTGAGTAAGCGGCGCACAGCTGCTGATTATCTGCAAGACTGATTCCGGGGATCAAAATATTGATAGCAGGTTCCAGGGATAAACCTATGATATCGCGGACAGCTTCGCTAGTTGGAACCCTTAAAGATAGGCTTTTGGCGGCGCTTTGCATACTGGAGACGATACGCGTCGATGAATCCATCAAAGTACCGTCCCAGTCAAATATTAAAAGCTTGAACAATGATAAATCTCTGCTATTTTTAGTGTGAAGTAGATGCATTAAAAATGCACATAATAACACCTCCAATATTATTCAACTAATGTTATTTGAAATTCTTAAATTCTATAAAATGCATATACTTAGATCATTTTTATCAGTTATAATAGGTTCATAAATGAATATCAACTCTCACTCTGAAGACTCATCTATTCGAACAGGTACGAACGAAACTGATAAATCGGATATTGTCACTATGGCTGAAAAAAAAACAATTAAAAAAGAAATACTGATGGCCCGACAGCCCATTTTTAACAGCAAACTTGAAACAGTTGCCTACGAATTACTGTATCGCTCCAGTGATTCAGAGAATCAGGCAGTGTTTGATTTCTGCGGATCCCTCGCCACTATTAACGTACTGCTAAACTCTTATACTTCGGTCTATCAAAACAATCAACTTAAGCGGATGCCCGCCTTCCTCAATTTAACTTATGATCTGTTGATCAATGACACTCTGCCCAATTTGCCCACCAATCAAATTGTTTTAGAGATTTTAGAAGACATCGAAGTCGACGCTAAATTGCTAGAAAGCGTAAAATCCCTGCGCAATAAAGGTTATAAAATAGCACTGGATGATTTTATCTACGACGACAAATACATTCCATTACTAGAGATGGCACAGATAATCAAAGTCGATGTATTGGGCATGAGTCTGGAGCAAGTAAGTGCCCAGGTTGAAAAATTAAAACCTTATAAAGTCACTCTGCTGGCTGAGAAAATTGAAACCCACGTCATGTACCAACACTGTAAAGATCTGGGTTTCAAACTCTTCCAGGGGTATTTTTTGTCAACTCCAGAAATGATAGAGGGTAGTAAAGTAAAGCCTACTCAGGAAAAGTTACTCAGTATTGTACAAGCGCTGCAGGACCCTAAGGTCTCTTCTAGCGATCTTGAAAAACTGATCATTCAAGACCCTGTTTTCACTTATAAGCTGCTGCGTATTGTTAATTCCAGCGCCAACAATCTGGTGCGTGAAATAGATTCTGTACTCGAAGCGATCAATATATTAGGCATTACTGAAATGAAAAAATGGGCGCTGATAATTGCTATGCTCTCCAATCAAGGTAAGCCCGAAGAACTCCCCAGACAATTGTTAATCAGGGGCCATATGTGCGAAAAAGTAGCCCTTGGAACGGGGATCCAAGACACCTCAGGTTACATGATTGCCGGGATGATGTCTGGCGTCAATGCACTGTTAGATATTGGATTAATAGAATTATTAGAGCAGATTCCCCTGACCCAGGAAATTAAAGCCGCTATCATCAAAGGAGAGGGAATAATGGGAGAAATTTTACATAACACTATTCATTTTGGTCTCGGTAATTGGCAGCAGATGAGCAGCGACGTCGATACACAAATATATGACAACGCCTATCTTGAAAGCTTGGATTGGGCATGCAAATCCATGAATTGTATTGATAGCTAAATCCGCAAAGACACCATGACAGTAAACGCAGTTGCCACTGTGTAAGAGCGGCAACTGTCCCAACAGTGCTTACGCCAAATATTTAGCCAGATTTAACGATGGCCAAATTTTATCGCCGTGCTGTTCTCGCAGCTCTGACAGCTGCTGCTCTAGTTCAGCGATACCCCACTGCTGGGCCATAAACATGGGTCCACCTTTGGCTCGAGGAAAGCCATAACCGTGCAGCCATATCAAATCTATCGCCTCTTTTTGCTGCACTATACCTTGATCTAGTACTTGTACCGCTTCACTGATCATCGCCAACAGGGCTCGCTGCGCAATACTGCGGGTATTAAATTCACTTTGAACAACCTTCAATTCAGCGGCAACAGTGGCAATTATCTGCTCAACTTTTGCATCTAAGCGTGCACTGCCCTCGCTGTAGTCGTAGAATCCCGATCCGCTTTTTCTGCCCAGGCGCCCGGCTTCAACCAGCGCGGCAGATACTTTAAAATACCCTGGATCGTGACTTGGATGCGGGTACGCGGATCTGGCATTGTGACCTATATCTATCCCTGATAAATCTTGTACAGCCAATGGTCCCATCGCCATGCCAAATTCACGCATCGCTTTATCGACCAGCTCGATGCTGGCCCCCTCCAGCAACATTTGTTGAATTTCACGACCGTAACGCGTATAGATGCGATTTGCCGCAAAACCGAAGCAGACACCCACGGTGACTGCTTGCTTGCGCAACTTTTTGGCCAGTTGCTGCATTTGATCAACCACTGCATCTGAGGTTTTATCAGCTTTTACTATCTCTAACAGCTTCATGATATTGGCCGGACTAAAAAAGTGCATCCCAACAACTGCTTCTGGACGAGAAGTAGCCTGGGCTATGACATCTATGTCCAAATACGAGGTATTGGTCGCCAGAATCGCAGCTTTTTTGCACACTGAATCTAGGCTTTTAAAGATGGTTTGTTTCACTTGCAGACTTTCGAATGCCGCTTCGATGACTAAGTCAACCTCTGAGATTGAAGCGTAATCACAACTGCCATGGATCAGAGCCAGGCGCTGATCCCGTTGCTTTTGGCTGATACGGCCACGCTCATAACTGCGCTGGTACTCATCTTCGATGCGTTTTAATCCACGCTCTAAGGCTTGCTGCGACTGCTCTAACAATATCACTTTAAACCCGGCATCGGCGAAACAGATCCCAATTGCGCTGCCCATAGTCCCGGCACCGATCACAGCTACTTCAGCGATGCTAAAAGCTTGCTTTGAACGCCCTGCCTGCATTTTTTTCTCGGTGAAGAACGCGTGACGCAGCGCTTTGGCTTCGGTTGATTGACGTAACTGCAAAAACAATTCTCGAGTATGTTTTTCGCCCTGGGCTACAGGTAGCGGCCAATATCTTTCTAATTGCTGCAATAATTGCAGCGGCGCAGGGTTACTTTTTGCACTGCGTTGCACTTGTTTTTTAAACAGTTGCCAGTCTATTTTCTCAGCTTCAGTGTCTAACGCTAATTCAGACGTCGGCTTTACCGACAAGCTGTTTTCGACTAATTGGCGCTGCACCCAGGCCAAACCCTGCTCTAACAAGTCATCTTGGTTATCGATTAGATGCTCACAGAGTGAGACGTAGCTCGGATCAGTAACCTTAACAGCGCGCCCTGATGTCGCCATTTTTACTGCATTGGCGACCCCGACTAAACGCATCATTCTCTGACAACCACCTGCCCCTGGCACTACGCCTAACCCCACCTCGGGCAGTCCTATGTTGGTGCTCTTTAGCGCTATCCGGTAGTGACAGGCCGCAGCGACCTCAAGCCCCCCTCCTAACACATGACCGTGCAACAGCGCGATAGTAGGCACGGCGCTGCTCTCAAGCAGTGTAATCAGCTCAGGTAGATGCGGCGCCAGCGGCTCGCCATCGAACTCTCGAATATCGGCTCCGCAGATAAATGTACTACCAGCGCAATGCAGCACTATCGCTTGTAACTTAGGCTGCTCACCCAGTGCCTGTAAGGCTGCAATCATTTCACTACGCAACTGGACACTCAATGCATTCACAGGGGGTGAATCAATTTCTAGGATAGCGATTTGATCTACAATGCGGGTATTTACCAGGGACATGCAACACTCCAAAATTCTGGGTTAACGACAACTAACAAAAAACCTGATAGAGAGAGTAATCCCTATCAGGTTTTATTTTAAGCTTAAAACAAATTTTAAACAACTACCGGATTAACAAACATTGGGTAAGTTTACAGCCAACAGGATGCTATCTAGACATCAAAGTTTACTTCGACTCGGTCACTAACAGGGTGTGACTGACAGGTAAGAATCATCCCCTGAGCCAATTCTTTGTCGGTTAAGCAGTGGTTTCTATCCATTCTCACTTCGCCGCTAATCACCTTTGCTTTACAGGTTGCACAGACTCCACCCTTACAGCTGAAGGGTAAGTCCAGACCGTGCTGCATAGCCGAATCTAAAATATCAATACCTGTACTGGTCAGCTCCAAGGTTAACTTTCGACCACCGGATTTAACAATGACCTGCTTTATACTCTTATCCGCTTTTTGCTCTGCGCTGAGTTCTGGCAGTACTTCATCGCCGGCGTAAAACAATTCATAGTGAATACTTGTCGCATCGATCCCCGCACCTAGCAACGCCTGTTCAACCGACTTAACCATCTGATGCGGACCGCAGAGAAAGCACTCGTCAAAGCTGTGCATGTCAATCAGTCGCTGTGTTTGCAGTGACTGCATTTTCTCTGCACTGAGTCTGCCGTGTAAGACTTCGGCCTCCTGCTCTTCTCTGGAGAATACATTCACCCAACTGAACCTACTCATATAGCGATTCTTTAAGAAGCTCAAACGCTCTTTAAACATCATAGATTGGGTGGTTTTATTGGAGAAAATTAACGTCACACGTGCATCCGGCTCTGTGGCCAGTACTGACTCAGCAATAGATAACATTGGGGTAATTCCGCTACCCGCCGCTATCAGGGCATAATGTTTTTTCTGCCCGGGATCTAAATCCGTGTGAAAATGCCCCTGTGGTGGCATCACCTGCAATGTATCTCCCACTTGCAACTGTTCATTGGCGAAGTTGGAAAATACCCCGTTATTGATTTTCTTTATCCCCACCTGCAGTTCTGGACTGTCTGTTGCCACACTGATGGAGTATGAACGGCGCACTTTTTCACCGCTAATGTTTGCCTCGATGATTAAATGCTGGCCTTGATGAAACTTGAACAGCTCTTGTAAATGCGGCTCCACTTTAAAATTAATGGCAACCGCACCTGGGCACAAGCGCGAAATTTTACTGACAGTCAATGGATAAAACTCAACATTCATAGCAAATACCTAAAATTCTTTAAAGTAATCAAACGGCTCCAGACAGTCATTGCAACGATACAATGCCTTGCAAGCGGTCGAGCCAAATTGACTAATTACACTGGTGTGTTCACTGCCACACTGAGGACAATTTACACTTTTATCTGGAGGGGCGATTCCCTGGCTGAGCATAGCGGCTTTACCAGCCGGCGAAATCAAATCTGTATTCCACGCCGGGCTCAGTGAAACGGCCACTTCAACATGCTCAACACCTGAGCCGTTCAGGGCGCTAACTATATCTTCGCTAATTACGTCGATAGCCGGACAACCGCTATAAGTTGGGCTAACAGTCACTTTGCAGCGTTTTTCATCCTGCTGTTGGACATCCACTAAGATGCCCAAATCCCAGATAGTGACATGGGGGAGCTCAGGGTCAAAAACGCTGTCCAGTGTCGACCAGAGCTGCGGGCATGTAGAATTGGCGCGCAGTGCTCTGCGGGCGGCAAATTCAGGGGTAACCAGAGATATATGTTGCATAACTACCACGTTAGACCTGGGTAACTGCGTTGCAATATTTGCATTTGCGACAGTAAGTGCCCTAAGTGCTCAGAGTGCTCTCCTTCCCTGCCGCCAATCACTTTCCACTGTTGATCGGGAATCTGTAAATTCGAGTTTTTCATATCTGCCATGACACTCTTGGTCCACTCCTGTAACAAGTCCTCACGATTAACCGCAATCCCCTGTGCTAAGAGCGCCGTTTCTGACTCAGTCATAATGAACAACTCCGGGGTGTAGCCCCACAATTCATCGATCGCACTCTGCATCCGTCGCTGACTTTCGTCGGATCCTTGACCCAGCTGTAAAACCCAGGTCTGACTGCGTTTTAAGTGATAACGGCTCTCTTTTATCGCCTTGCAGGCGACTGCCGATAAGCGTTGGTCAGTACTTGAAGTCAGTTGCGCTAAATACAGACAAGCGTGTACATCTAAAAAATATTGACGCACAATAGAAAATGCAAAATCAAAGTTCGGCAACTCGTTAATCAACAAGTTACTGAAGTCTCGCTCATCGCGAAAATAAGCCAAATCATCTTCAGTGCGTCCCAGCCCTTCTACTTCTGCTGCGTATTGATAGAACATCCGGGCTCTACCGATATAATCTAAAGCGACGTTGCTCAAGGCAATATCTTCTTCTAGAAAAGGACCGCGCGAGCACCATTCACTGGTACGCTGCCCCAAAATCAAGGCATCGTCAGCCATTCCTAGTAAATAGCTGTAAAGTGCACTGTTAGTTATTTTATTCATCTGCCACCCCTACATATTGTCAATTTCATCAGGTAATACATAGAAAGATGCATGCCGATAAGGCTTGTCGTCCATAGGATCGTAAAAACTATCCATATCTTGCTCTTGAGAGGCGGTAATGTCGGTAGATTTTACTACCCAGATACTCACACCTTCTGAACGTCTGGTGTACACATCACGGGCATAAGTTAGTGCCTGTTCTGCGGTGTCGGCATGTAGAGAACCGACGTGACGGTGATCTACACCGCGGATTGAACGAAGGAATACTTCGTAGAGGTCATTACTTTGTTTCATATTACACTCGCAAACGACTACTGCAGTACACTGCTGCAACAGCCGTAGTTATTCTCAGGCTAAGGAGAAATTGATTGGACTCAGGCTGCAGAGGCAGAAGCTTTTTTCTGATGGTATGCCTCTAGTGCATCCCTGACCCATTGGCCATCATCATGGGCCTTTTTATGGTGGCGAATACGATCTCTATTACAGGGGCCGTCTCCGGAGATCACGCGCTTAAATTCATCCCAGTCAATATCACCAAAATCATAGTGGCCACGCTCTTCATTCCATTTTAAATCCGGATCTGGAAGTTCAAGGCCGAGGAATTTAATTTGCGGAACAGTCTGGTCGATAAAGCTCTGACGCAAGTCATCGTTAGTGCGCAGCTTTATTTTCCACTGCATAGAGCGACCGGAATGTGCAGAATCGGAATCGTGAGGCCCAAACATCATCAGCGATGGCCACCAGACACGATTTAGTGCATCTTGTGCCATAGCCTTTTGCATCGGCGTTCCATTGGCCAGCGCGATCATGATTTCGTAACCCTGACGCTGATGAAAACTCTCCTCCTTACAGATTCGAATCATCGCCCTCGAATAGGGGCCGTAGGAAGTGCCTTGCAGTGAAATTTGATTGACGATTGCCGCCCCGTCAACCAGCCAGCCAATGGCGCCAACATCCGCCCAGCTAAGCGCCGGATAGTTAAAGATAGACGCGTATTTAGCCTTGCCGCTGTGCAGTGCTGCATTCATTTCATCGCGGGTAGCGTTTAATGTTTCAGTTGCGCTATACAAATACAAGCCATGACCGCCTTCATCTTGCACTTTTGCCAACAGCACCATTTTTCGCTTCAAGGTGGGGGCGCGCGAAATCCAATTACCTTCCGGCTGCATACCTATTACTTCAGAGTGTGCGTGCTGAGACATCTGTCGAATTAAGTTTTTGCGGTAGTCAGCAGGCATCCAATCTTTAGGTTCAATTTTTTGCTCGGCTTCGATACGGCGATCAAAAATCGCCTGTCCTGAGTCTGACATTTAAATTACCTCTTCTAGACAACTTCAGCAGACGAATGCGCTGTATCGTTTGTCCGTCTCTTATCAGTTTACTTAATATTTATTGTCATTATTATGATACGTGAAAAATATTATAATCTTGTTTTACGTATCGGTATACAGCTATCTTCAATTATACTACCAAAAATAGAGATTAATTTACATTTACGTATCGCTTCATGCAGACATTGCCAACCTTCTATTATTGATCGTCTTATCGAAACTCAATTTTTCACCCTTAATCGCTTAAACTGTTCTAACTCCCAGGGTCGCATAGCGACAAGCAGCCCCATTCGCTGGCGTTCTTTCACGGACAGGTTGGCATCTTGCTGATTGAGTTGTGCAGCTTCTCGGGTCAGCTCTTCTAACTTGCGTTTCAAAGTTTCAATAGAGGCGGCTGAATAAGTCCCGGGCATATAAAAGCGGTAGCTCTGAGGCTCTTTAAAGTTGGCCGCCAGAAAATCTTTTATCACATAGTGGGAGACGTAGCGCTCCAGCGGGCCATTGGCAAGCCATTTGAAATCTTGGGCTATCAGCAATCTATATTTATTGCCCGGCAGCAACTCGATCATTTTCAACTTATCCAGTCGCGCCATTAACTGCAGACACTGGTGTTCTGTTATTGAATAATGCTGAACAATTTCAGCAAATGACCAGGCATCTCTCACGCAAACGGCAACCAGTAATAATTTGTTGTCATTCACCAGTTGCTGCTCTTGTTCGTGGGTTAAAGTACTCACCAGCACTTTATTGCGCTCTAGCAGCAGGAACAACTCACTCATGCTTAACTGTAAAATTTGGCAGATACTCTCCAGCCGCTGCAAACTTAGCGCCTGTTTGGAAAACATTCGTTTGACGTTTGCCTCACTCATTCCCAGCTGATCAGCCAGCGCGGCGTAAGTAATGTTCTGCTGCTTAAGAAGACCTTTAATCAAGGCCGTTAGTTGCTTAATCTGACTCATGGTATTAATTTACTATACTAATAGTGGAAAAATACTATACAACAACCACCCAAGTTTATCTTTACTAATTTCTCCTTGATACTAGCTCACACATTAACCAAACGGGTGAATACAATGAAAAAAATAAACTTAAAACTGGCTATCACATCTTTTGCTCTACTGTTTTCGGCTTTCAGCTTTGGGGGCCCAGGCTCAGTGCAGCACTCAGCTCAGGCCAGTAAACACAGTGCACTGGGCAGCGCACATTTAGCTGTTGGAGCTGTTGAAGGGGTTGCAACTGTTGTTGCCTTACCCTTAATTGCAGTGGGATCTGTAGGCGAGATGAGTGGTAGAGCGGGAAAGACATTATTAGACAGCACCCATGCTTATCAACCGCTGGAAATCACAGATCAAGTCATTACTCAGGATCCCTCTCCGAACAGCGCAATGCAATAACCTTTTACTATTTTTCAGCACGGCTAACTGGTGGTTGCTGTGCCTCTTTTGATTGAGGAGTATCTGATGAAAAACTTACTGATCATTGTGTTGTTTATCTTTTCCCTGCCAGTAATGGCCGGCAGTAAAAGTAACAGCGAAGCTATCTACAGCCCACAACAGATTGCCACTTTTGCCAAACAAGTAGAGCGATACGCTGCGCAACAAGGCGCCAGAGCTTTTATCATAGGCCGCATAGGACGCGACCCAAAAGACCTGCCTAAGGGCATCAAATACACTCATACCGCAGTTGCTATATATTCCAACATCAGCTTGAAAAATGGTCAGTCCGCTAAAGGCTATGTCATACACAACCTTTACCAACGCCATGGACAGGCAAATAAAAGTGATCTGGTCACTGACTACCCGGTGGACTTTTTCTGGGGGGCACAGAGATTAACCGCAGGTATTAGCATTCCCACCCCCGCACTGCAGCAAAAGCTGATCGAGATGTACACGAGTGGGGCCGCAAAAAAATTACATAACGAAAACTATTCGGTGCTGGCAAACCCCTTTAACGATAGATACCAAAACTGCACTGAACATACCTTGTTGCTCCTTAATGCGGCTATCTACAATACCACTGACACAAACAGACTTTACGCCAATAACAAGGCCTATTTTGCAGCACAGAGAGTGCATACCAGCCCGTTTAAATTGATGTTGGGCAGCGCCTTTATCAAAGGAGTGACGACAGCGGACCATCAGGGGAAAATTAAAACAGCGACCTTTACCAGTATCGCCAGGTATTTAAATACGTATCAACTATTAGAAAAATCCATCCGCTTAGACAGCGATGGAAAAATCAGCAACAACTTGTAAATTCACATTAATAGCAAAATACCCCTGCGCCAGGTTTTACTCGAATATCCAATTGCCCTAGGGTTTGACATAAACAATGGCAACATACCCGGCGCAGTCGCTGCATGCTCAGAAAAGGCCCAGACAGTGCCAACTGTTAAGTCATTAACTGAATAAAGGGGTCATGTTGTAACTGCCGCTCAATGGCTTGCCACAATTGCAATATAACCCCGGTGCTCAACGGCTGGTACACTTGGGTGTATATGTCGTGATTTCTGGGATAGAACCTAATGCTCTCCCCCCTTATCTGATAGCGCTGATCGGTACTGCGGCCAAAGATGTGGATCTGCATTTTCTTAGTATTGCTCTCCCCCAGTTTCCAATTACCCATTTCTTGATAATTTATTTCTTCTACTTCCAACACTTGTGTCAAAGCCCGAGCAGCTAACATGCTAGCTGCCATCAATTGCATGGCCTCCTCTGCACTGGCATGCATACGATTATCGAACACCCGATGCGGCTCAACCAGCAAATGTCCACCATCGAGCTGGCAGTTCAGTGGCACGATGGGTGTGACTATTTTTACCAGTTGATTACTGAATAACACTGTGGGTTTTATTGAAGGCATAACAAGCTTGCTCTCTCATCACTCATATTGACACTCAAAATACCGACAAAATAAAAGATTTTGAAGACACCTCTGGGCACCGTATTTTGCACTTATAAGCCGCTGTTGTAAAACACCTTTTATCCATTATCAGTTATAACTTTCAGCGGTGAATGTAACAGATAAAAATAGAAAATTCACATAGCCAAAGGCGTGGAAAGTATCCCGAGTTCATTTGAAACTCTTTAAGATCTATATCAATTGCGGCTTATGCCGATTGTACGAAGGGGGGGGGGCTGATATTTGTGTTATTAAATGTGTTTTTGTGGCTAATGCCTGATAAGGACAGCTAGCAATACGTTAGCGGTATTGCTGCCAGAGAACACTGGCACTACTTTTTTCAACAATCAGTCGCTGAGCTCTTTTCGATAGACTTTGCACGGCTCTATGATATGACCAGTACAATAGTTCTGTTAAATATTGCTCATCCACATGACTGACACTGACAATGCTGACCCAGTGGAACCTGTGCATATAGCGGGCAGGTTTAATGCCCGGCTGATCAGTTAACTCGAGAAACCGCTCAGCACTGACGCGTATGCTAAAGCGCCACTGTTGAGGCTCACTGGTTTTAAAGTAGGCAAACTTTTTACCTTGAACAGCATAGGACAACAAATTTCCCGGTGCGCCTAATTCAGTACTAACAGCATCGGGAAGAGAGAGACAAAGTTCTTTCAACTGTTCTGTGTTCATCTTGCACTATTTCCAGTATTTATTATTACAGCTTGCGACTGGGCAGATTTTAAACCATCTCGAGCAGCATTTTTTTGATCTTTTGTGCTTTTTCAAAATGATCTAACTTTTCAGTACTGATCCACCATGTAGCAGCTTCCATTAACAGTTCTGGATCATCATTTTTATTGGCGAAAAATGCGTAAAACGACAAACCGACATTACTGCCTTTCTTTTCTATCTTATTATCACAAACTTCAATAATTTTGTTTCTCAGGCTTTCGCGCATCGACAATCCCAACCTCAAACATTAATACGATTAAACATATCTGACTGATATAGCAAACTTATATGGGGAATATGTGATGGAATACAAGGTGTGAGTCATTAGTCGTCAGTTGGAAGTTGGAAGTTGGAAGTTGGAAGTTTTGGGAGGATATGATCGGGGAGTGTTTTAACATATAACAACACAGCTGTGTTAATCACTTAGCTAGCGGGCGACAGTTATGTTGCCCGCTATTCTACTCAGCCGTTTATTGCGCCTCTATGATCAGTGCGATGCCCTGGCCTACTCCAATGCACATAGTACATAGAGCGTAGCGTCCGCCAGTGCGTTGTAACTGGTAGGCCGCTGTGGTGATAAGCCTGGCACCGCTCATCCCCAGAGGATGACCGAGCGCGATAGCACCACCATTGGGATTAACCCGAGCATCATCATCAGCTAATCCCAGCTCGCGCAATACTGCCAATCCCTGCGCGGCAAAAGCTTCATTGAGTTCGATAACATCCATCTGCGCTAAACTTAGTCCCGTCTGTTCCAGTACTTTTTTACTGGCAGGCGCTGGGCCTATACCCATAATGCCCGGCTCGACTCCGACTGTCGCCATGCCAATCACTTTAGCAATCGGCTTAAGTCCGTTCGCCTCTACCGACTCGGCATCGGCTAACAAAAGTGCGCAGGCACCATCGTTAACGCCAGAGGCGTTACCCGCAGTGACCGAGCCCCCCTCTCTGAAAGGCGTTCTGAGCTTATTCAAAGACTCTAGTTTAGTTTCAGCTCTGGGATGCTCATCGCACTCTACCCAGTGTGAGCTTTTTCGCCCTGCAATTTCCACCGCGACAATTTCACGCTCAAATTTGCCGTGGAGCATCGCAGCAGCGGTCTTTTGCTGGCTGCGCAAGGCAAAAAGGTCTTGATCAGCGCGACTAATGTTGAAGCGTTCAGCGACATTTTCGGCCGTCTCGGGCATTGAGTCTGTACCGTATTGAGCCTGTAGACTTTTGTTAATAAAGCGCCAACCGATCGTCGTATCCACCATTTCAGGCTGACGATTATAGGCAGTGGTGGGTTTCGCCATCACAAAAGGCGCTCGGGACATAGACTCTACACCACCGGCGATGGCCATTTTCATCTGCCCACTCATAATGGCGCGAGCGGCGGTGCCCACCGCATCCATACCTGATCCGCAGAGCCTGTTTAAGGTGACTCCAGGTACACAGATCGGCAATCCGGCCAGCAAACTACTCATGTGAGCGACATTGCGGTTATCTTCTCCCGCCTGGTTGGCACAGCCATAAAATACTTCTTCAATTTTCTGCCAGTCAACTTGCGGGTTGCGCTCAATCAATGCCTTTAGGGGCAGTGCTCCTAAGTCGTCTGTTCTGACACTGGCCAGTGCGCCGCCGTAACGGCCGATGGGGGTTCTCACTGCATCACAAATATATACGTCTTGCATCTACCTTATCCTTAATCTATTAATTCCGACTTAGCGAGGCTTATTGCTGGCTAAGCTTGCAGGTTTTGAAATATCTCGGGCGCTAACTGGTAGCTATTGCCAGCTGCCGCCCTCTCACTAAAGCAATCAACTGATCATTCTGATTCAGCACTTCTACATCACAAAAAATATTGCGTTTTCTGCGGTGCATGATTACCGCCACCGCCCGTAATTTATCACCTAGTTGCGCGCTTTGCACATAATCAACTTGCGCTGATTGGGTGAGTGCCACCTCATCAATGGCCACGCAGGCAAACGCCAATGCGGTATCTGCCAGCGAAAAAATCACTCCGCCGTGACAGACCTGGTAACCGTTTGTCATCTGTTGGGTCACTTCCAAACTCAACACAACTTGTTCAACACAGGCCGATTGCACTTCAATTCCCAGCGCCAGGGATGCGGCATCAGCCGCCAAAACACCCTGTAATTTTTCAACAACATTCATAGTTAACAGCCTTTAAAGTACCTAGAGCGCTTTTGCATAACATTGCCAGTGAAGCTGCATTGGCCACTAAATTTTCAACAACATTCATAGTTAACAGCCTTTGAAGTACCTAGAGCGCTTTTGCATAACATTGCCAGTGAAGCTGCATTGGCCACTAAATTTTCAACAACATTCATAGTTAACAGCCTTTAAATTGCCCGGGGCGCTTTTGCATAAAAGCGGCAACCCCCTCTTGATAGTCATGGCTACGCCCTAAACGCTGCATCAACAGACGCTCTTCTTCCAGCTGTTGATGCATGACTTTATCAAAACTGTCATTGATCAGGTGTTTGGTAGCAGCAACTGCCAAAGGCGGCTTTTCTGCTAACTGTTGTGCCAGAGAGTTTGCCTCTTGCAGCAGTTGCTCAGGTTCTGATACCTGCCAGATCAACCCCCATTCCAGGGCTTTTTCTGCACTGAGCTTATTGCCCAGCAACGCCAGTGCTTTTGTACGCGCCAGCCCTAAACTGCGGATCATGTGCCAACTAGCCCCAGAGTCGGGTACCAATCCAACGGCACAAAAAGCCAGGATAAAGGAAGCCTTATTCGAGGCTATCACAAAATCACAGGCCAGTGCGATAGAAGCGCCCGCCCCTGCCGCTACACCATTTAATGCACATATTACCGGCTTATCCAGCTGGCTTATCCTTCTAATCAACGGGTTGTAATATTTCTCTACCGAAGCTCCCAGATCAACCGGTGTAGACTGCTGATTATCTGATTTAACCGCTCTGTCACTCAGATCCTGACCGGCACAAAAGCCCCGACCAGCACCGGTAATAATAACGCAGCGTACGCCATCATCACTTTCTACTTGTTGCATGACCTGCGCTAGCTGTGTATGCATTTCAACATTGAAGCTATTGAGCTTATCAGGTCGATTTAGAGTGATACATGCAATTGATTTATTTACTTCATACTGTATCGTATTAGACATAATTTACCTTATTATTTTGCAGCAATGCACAGTCTCTGTGAATTGAATTAATATTCTAAAAAAACTAAAAGAGCCGAACATGCCAATATATGCAATAGATCAACATATCCCTGTCGTCGATGCCAGTAGCTTTATCCACCCCAGCGCAGAAATTATTGGCGACGTTATTATCGGCGCCAATTGTTACATAGGTCCTAACGCCGTTATTCGCGGCGATTTTGGACGAATCATAATCGAAAAAAATTCTAATGTGCAAGACACTTGTGTTATACACAGCTTCCCAGGCGGTGACTGCATTTTGCATCACCACTCCCATGTGGGCCACGGCGCGGTATTACACGGCTGTATCTTAGAAGCTGACTGCCTGATCGGTATGAACGCGGTGATCATGGACAATTCCACAATCGGCGCGCAGTCGATTGTCGCCGCCAGCAGTTTCGTAAAGGCCAATAGCCAGTTCGATAAACGCTCGCTAATAGTCGGAACCCCGGCTAAAGTCATGCGCCAGGTCTCTGATTCAGAGATCAGCTGGAAGCAAAAGGGCACCGCTGAGTATATAAAGCTTGCTCAGCGGGCGAGGGATAGCTTGCGCGAAGTCACACCTTTACCCCAAGTTGAAGCCGATCGTCCCAGATACAACCAGAGTAGCCACCGACCAAAGAGCTGAATTTCCTTGAGTGCGAACCATTACATCGGTTCGCACTTGTCGATCCACTCTTTGCTTTGCGCTACGCTGCTATAGCTTAGCCCGTTCCACCAGAGTAAGAATGTCGTATAACGCCACCAGCTCTTGATGTTGATTGTGAACTTCCACGTCCCAAATCACTATTCCAGTGTGACGATCTTCGTCTTCACGCTTCACTTTTTTAACTTTGCGCTTCGCCGTTAAAGTCACTTGGATAGTATCTCCAATGCCGACCGGCTCAATGAAACGCAAGTTATCGATACCGTAGTTGGCGATTACCGGGCCCTCACCGGGATCGACAAACAAACCCGCCGCTGCCGATATTACGAAATAGCCGTGGGCTACCCGTTTGCCAAAAAAGGAATCCGCCGCCGCGATCTCATCAAAATGCGCATAGAAATGATCGCCGGAGAGACAGCCGAAATTGACAATGTCTGCTTCAGTCACTGTTCTTCTGTGGGTTTTTAAAGCATCACCTATACTTAACTGATCAAAATTCTTTCTAAAGGGGTGAATGAGATCCATACTGCGATCGGCGCCGCGCTGATACTCTTTAGTCAGTGCCATTAGGCTGTTAGGTGATCCCTGAATAGCTGTGCGCTGCATATAATGTTTGATGGCGCGAATACCGCCTAACTCTTCACCTCCACCCGCCCGTCCCGGGCCGCCATGGACTAAACTCGGCATAGGGGATCCGTGGCCGGTTGACTCTTTAGCGCTCTCCCGGTTGAGCAGTAACATACGCCCGTGATGAGAGGCCGCCCGATGAATCAAATCAAAGGCTATCTGATGGTCGAAACTAAATACTGAGGCGGCTAAGCTGCCACCACCCATCTGCATTAACTGCACTGCCTGATCGTTACCGGTATAAGGCATCAACGTACAAACAGGGCCAAAAGCTTCAATACTGTGTACTGATTCGACGTCGAAGGGCTTGTGACAAACCAATACTGTGGGTGGGTAATAAGCACCAGCATCTATTTCATCCCGATTGACCTCGAACTCACTCCAATCACCCAGTATCTGCTCACAATCGCGCTTTAACAGTGCCACGTTTTCAGCCACATCAGCACATTGGCTGGCACCGACTAGAGCCCCCATACGCACTTCACTGCGATTCGGGTCGCCAATGACGGTTTTTCGCAACCTCGCCTTAAGGGCTTCGGCCACTTTATCTAACATCGCTTCAGGCACTATGGCACGGCGAATGGCAGTACACTTCTGACCTGCCTTAGTGGTCATCTCGCGCTGGATTTCTTTGATAAACAGCTCAAATTCCGGCATATCTACGCTGACATCAGAGCCCAGCACACAGGCATTTAACGAATCAGCCTCCATGGTAAATGGCACACTGTTGCGGGTGATATTCGGGTGATTTTTCAGCATTTGTCCGGTCGTTGCCGAACCCGTAAAAGTAATCACATCCTGGGAGCTAAGATGATCTAGCAAATCACCGGTACTACCACTGATTAGCTGCACTGCACCCAGTGGCAGTATTTTACTGGCGACTATTTCTCTGACGACAGCTTCGGTCAAATAGCAGCTCACTGTCGCGGGTTTAACGATGACCGGCACTCCGGCCACGAGGCTTGGTGCTATTTTCTCTAACATTCCCCAGATCGGAAAATTGAATGCATTGATGTGTACAGAAGCACCTTTCTTGGAGGTTAGAATGTGGTGACCGGCAAAACTGCCTTTCGCTGACAGTGGTTGTAAATCTCCTTCAACAATGAATTTCTCATTGGTCAGCTCGCGGCGGGCGATCCCAGAGTAGCTAAATAAGGTGCTGATCCCCCCTTCAATATCTACCCAGCTGTCAGCTTTGGTGGCCCCTGTATGCGTTGAGAGCTGATAAAAATAGTCTTTTTTATCCAGTAAATATTTAGCCAAGTCCTTGAGCAAATTTGCTCGGTCGTGAATGCTCAGTGCTTGTAAAGGCGGGGCGGCCTGCTCTCTGGCATAACAGAGCATATTCTCGAAACCACTTTGCATGGAGCGAACTTCGGCGATTACCTCGCCGGTCACTGCACTTTTTAATTGGCTGGCACTCGCCTCACCACTGATCCACTGCCCGCAGGCGTAACTTTGAACTATCACTTAGCTAACCTCTATACTCTGTCACTGTGCCGAGCTATCTTTAAACGAAAACTTAAGTATTTAGCACGACAAAGTGATACAAAAAAATTGACCTTGGTGAATTTTAAGTATAACTTCGCCCTATTGTAAACAAAAATCAGCAGATATATAAAAATAAAATTTCAGGTATCACGATGACAGACTCCAAGATTGGATTAGAGCCGATAGAAAATGCCTCTATAGATGAACTGCGTAGCCTACAATTGCAGAGATTAAAAAACACTCTTGCGCACGCCTACCAAAACAGCGCTGCCTACCGGCAGAAATTCGATCAGCACGGGGTTCACCCAAACGATCTACAGTGCCTTGAGGATCTTGCAAAATTCCCCTTTACCGTTAAAAGCGACTTGCGGGATAACTACCCTTTTGGATTCTTCGCCAGAGAAATGCAAGACATTGTCAGAGTGCATGCCTCTAGTGGCACAACAGGTCAGCCGACTGTGGTTGGCTATACGCAAAATGATATAGATACATGGGCTAACGTTGTCGCCCGCTCTATCTATGCAGCTGGAGGGCGAAAAAAAGATAAAGTACATATTTCCTACGGCTACGGACTCTTCACCGGTGGCTTGGGCGCACACTACGGTGCCGAGCGATTGGGCTGTACTGTGATTCCCATGTCCGGTGGTCAAACCGCCAAACAAGTGCAACTTATTCGCGACTTCGATCCGGACCTGATCATGGTTACTCCCTCATACATGCTTAATATTGCAGATGAAATAGAGCGCCAGAATATAGACCCGGCAAATTTATCACTGCGCTGTGGTATCTTTGGTGCAGAGCCCTGGACTAACGCTCTGCGCAGCGAAATAGAACAACGTATGCACATCGATGCACTGGATATTTACGGTCTCTCTGAAGTAATGGGGCCAGGAGTTGCCCAGGAGTGTATCGAGTCGAAAGATGGCCCGGTCATCTGGGAAGATCACTTTTATCCGGAAATAATCAACCCGGTTACCGGAGAACTGGTTGAGGAAGGCGAACAAGGTGAGTTAGTTTTCACCAGCTTAAGTAAAGAGGCAATGCCTATTATCCGCTATCGCACGCGAGATTTAACCCGCCTATTGCCTCCGACCTCTCGCAGCATGCGACGCATGGACAAAATTACCGGTCGCAGTGATGATATGCTGATAATCAGAGGTGTTAACGTTTTCCCAACCCAGATCGAAGAGCAGTTACTGTCCATCGAAAAGCTCAGCCCGCATTACCATATAACCATTGATAAACAAGGCAATATGGATAATTTAACCATTCAGGTGGAGGCCAAACAAAACGCCGCTGTCGGTGATGCCGGGCTGAGCCGCGAATTACAACAAAAAATTAAAACCTTTATCGGGGTATCGAGCCAGATTGAAATACTGGCACCGCAGCATTTGCAAAGGTCTCAAGGCAAAGCGGTGCGGGTAACTGATAATAGGTAAGAAGTCGGAAGTCGGAAGTCGGAAGTCGGAAGTCGGAAGTCGGAAGTCGGAAGTCGGAAGTCGGAAGTTGTGATTCAAGTAACGCGGGCTTGAGTAGTCAAGCCCTACAGCCCTCAATAGCATTGAGGGCTGTAGCGCTTAAATCCCGCCGAAGCGCTTGTAAAAACTGGCATCCGCGTCAGGTAAAGCCCCCGCCGCAGTCTCCTGAGTGTCAGAGAGGTATTGTTCAGCTTGCTGGTAGCACAGCTGATATAAATTCTGACACAGTTCCCGTGCTGTGTTGCCCGCCCAATCAGAGGGCAGTAACGCTTGGGGCAAGTGTGGATCTTTCAACAATATTTTTCGATATTGATGAATCAATAAAGTACGCAGTAAAAAACAGCTCTGAGCATCGAGTTCATCAACAGCTTGCAGTTGTGGCAATATCGGCGTAAAGGTGCGCAAGAAGTGTTGGTATTCACAAGCCAGCTGATTCAAATCCCACCAGCCATTGACCAACTTTTTTAAACAGTCAGTCGCCAGAGCATCTTGCAACTCTGACTTCATATGCACTATATCATGGCTAACTTGCAGCTCTTGCAGAGTAGTCTTTAGCTCCTTGGCATCGCAGTTAGGATGAGCCAACAGACCGGATGAAATACTGGCAAAGCCCTGCCACCCCAACTCTTTCTTCAACGCTTTGCGAGTTTCTTGATCGAGCGCCGAAGTGATTAAAAAATCCCACTGCCCCTGCCATTGAGGGTGTAATTCACCGTATACCCTTTTAAACGCGAGCTGAAAGCGCCGTCGGCCTGTTGTGGTAATCTGGTAGTAACTACGCCTGCCCACTTGCTCAGATGACAACCATCCATCTTTGGTTAAGCGAAAAATTGATGTGCGCACTAAACGCTGGTTCAACCCTAATGGCTCTAATATATTGATCAAACTTCCGAGCCACACCGATCCCCCCCTGGGCTCTATGGCGTCACCATAAATACTCATAATAAGGGACCCACCACGAATCGGTCGCTGCTGCTTAAAGTTCGTTATTAAATCATCGATGCATTTCAAATTAGTTGCCTGACAGATCTATTTAAGGGTTAAAATTTCCGGCGCTATTATACATGCTAAATTCTTGCTCGCTTATGAAGATAGATATAAAACAGTGATGAAAACAATCTATAGTGTTATCAGAAAATCAATGATACATTAATATAAATATAAATAAAAATAGCGTGTCGCATTTTAACTAAAAAGACATTCGTCCATCTTTCGTTATTCGTAAGCGATTGTATTGTAATCATATTTATTATATTAATTTTTAATTTGTTCCAATTTGGAAACAATTTTATGCCGAGAAGGTGTGTAATTCTTGAAAAAAAATACGTTATCGTTGATGTTGACTTTAGTAACGTATGATACTAATATTTTAGCACTTTAGTAACAATGGTTACCAATATTGAAATTTGAGAGGCGCTTTGAATTAACATCACACAGATGCACTCGTTTCACTATTGATGCAAAGAAGTAAAAAATCTGTCCGATGCTAACAAAAATATTTCAACATGGAGCTATGGGTAGCTATCTGAAAAAACTGGCTACCAGCGACTAAAGAGCCCGACTCTTACTTGCACATTTATAGACAGTGTAAATTGATGGCACTCAGTCAATTTCATTTAATCGCAAACACAACAAAAATATAATAATGATAGATCTGATTAGGAGCACAACAAAATGATAAAAAGAAACTTCCTAAAAATGGCAGGCGTTGTAGCGCTTGGTATGACTTTTTCGCAGTTAAGTGTAGCTGAGACCACATTGAGAGTCGGCTCTTGGCTACCCCCAACTCACGCGCAAAACGCTACTGTCTGGCCAACCTGGGCCAACTGGGTTGAAAAAGCCACCGAGGGCAGAGTAAAAATCAAGATGGAATACGGTCTTGGCCACCCCAAAACCATGTTCGACTTGGTAGAAGATGGTGCCGTAGATGCTAGTTTCAGTTATCACGGCTATGTACCAGGAAGGTTTAAACTGACTCAGGCGATTGAGATCCCCCTATTGGGTGTTAATGCCGAAGCCGCCTCCGTTGCTCACTGGCGCGTTTTCAATAAATATTTTGCCAAGGCGAATGAACACGAAGGCATAGAGTTATTGACACTCTTTACCCACGGCCCCGGGCAAATTCATTTGGCTGAGCCGATCAGTAGCTTATCTGAACTGAAATCCAGAAAAATTCGCCTCGGCGGTGGTATCCAGGGAGAACTCGGTAAGCGCTTAGGCGTGACTGCCGTAGGTGCACCTGCTACCAAAGTTTACGAGATGATGCAGCAGGGAGTTATTGATGGCATCTTTATTCCAATGGGAGAGCAGAAGACTCTGCGACTAAAAGAAGTTGCCAAGAACGTTGTTGCCCTGCCAGGTGGCATGTACTTAGGCAGTTTCTCAATGTTTATATCTCCTGACTTCATGGCTACCATCAGTGAAAAAGATCGCGCCGCCATTCGTGCTGTATCAGGTGAAAAACTGGCTGCGATGGCGGGTGCCGCTTGGGATGCCGCTGACAAAGCCGGTTTAAAAGCCGCTCAGGATGCCGGAGTCAATGTCACCTTGGTCAAAGCTGATGACAAAATGGCGCAGGAGTTTCGCGACTTAACCAAAGGCATGGATGATGCCTGGTTCAAACTTGTTGCTGATCGTGGTGTCGATGCCAAAGCAGCCCTTGAAGAAATTCGCACAATAGCGAGAAGCTATCAATAGAATTTCATCTTCAGCTATACATGAGCGCTAAGGTTTCACTTAGCGCTCATCGCTTTTGACAACAAGTTAAGGCCGGTATTTCTGTAACTTTAAGACAAGTATATTGCCGGGAATTTCTCAAACTAAAAAACTGCAGTACACCAAGGAGTTCATCTGTGTCATTCAAGTTATGGCTGAACCAGAACTACCCTGAGCAAGGTCCGATAAAATCTATCGCCTTTTGCTTAGAGGCAATTGCCGCACTTACTTTATTTTCTCTGATGTTACTCACTTGCGCGGATGTCGCCGGTCGATACTTTTTTAACAACTCGGTCGATGGCACCACTGAACTAACGGAAATAGCCATTGCAGTCATGATTTTTGCTGTACTACCGGTAATCACCTGGCGCGGAGGGCATGTAGTTGTCGATATTTTAGATGACTTTCTGAATGCCAAAATCATTAAAGTATTGAGTTTGCTGGCTGCTTTGATAATTTCCAGCACATTATATTTCCTCGGTGTGCGCATTTTTCAGCTGGCTGCGCGCTCCTTGCGTCGAGAGGAAGTCACCGAATATTTAGAACTGCCCGTTGGCTATATAGTGCAATACATTGCCACAATGAGCTGGATTACTGCCGCCATGATGATTAGCTACGGTGTCTACCTCATTGTTAAAGATGAAAAACAATAATAAAACATTCAATCCCTTCTGGAATTAAGGCTACATTTTATGACCATTGCTTTAACTGGCTTCGCTATATTACTGATATTGATATTGGTAGTACGTATACCCATTGCCTTCGCGATGGGTATCGTTGGTTTTTTTGGCTTCGCTACAGTGCAGGGCCTCAACTTTGAAAATTTCTTAGATTTTAATTGGAAGCCATCACTGAGTATGGCGGCCAAGAGAGTCATAGATACCGCTCAGGAATATAGTTTATCGGTGATACCTCTATTTGTACTGATGGGCAATTTAGTCACCAAATCCGGATTATCTCATGAACTATACCGCGCCTCATATGCTTTTTTAGGTCATAAAAAAGGCGGTTTATCGATGGCGACCGTAGTGGCATGTGGAGGATTCTCTGCGATCTGTGGTTCCAGTTTAGCGACTTCAGCGACTATGGCTAAAGTGGCAATGCCGCCGATGCGCAAATACGGTTACGCGGACTCCCTGGCAACGGCATCCATAGCCGCCGGTGGAACCTTAGGGATTTTAATACCGCCAAGTGTCATCTTAGTGATCTACGGTTTGCTAACCGAAACCAGTATCAGAGAGCTGTTTGCCGCAGGCTTTATCCCGGGAATGCTCGGCATATTACTCTATCTGGTGGCAGTGCGTTACGTTGTCTGGCGCAGACCGAGTGACGGACCTAGCGGTGAAAAATTCACCTGGCCGGAGCGCTTAGAAGCCCTTCGAGGTATTTGGGGAGTACTAATTCTCTTCAGTGTGGTCATGGGTGGCATCTATATGGGTGTTTTTACTCCCACTGAAGCTGCTGGAATAGGTGCAGGAGGCGCGTTCGTGATTGCCCTGAGCCGCAAATCACTGACACTTGGCAGCCTGTTTAATGTATTGACCGACACCGCCCGCACCAGTGCTATGCTCTTTTCAATCCTGATAGGCGCGCTGATCTTTTCCAATTTTATCAACCGCGCCGGCCTACCCACTGAATTACTCGAGTTTGTCACTAGTCTGGATGTGGCCCCGCTAACCGTCATATTTGTCATTTTAGGCATATACATAGTGTTGGGCATGGTCTTTGAAAGCCTTTCTATGTTACTGCTGACAGTACCTATCTTCTTCCCGCTGGTACAGAGCTTGGGCTTTGATATGGTGTGGTTTGGCATAGTCGTAGTCGTCGTCACTGAGATCAGTTTAATTACCCCACCTGTAGGTATGAATGTATTTGTGCTCAGTGCGGTTTTAAAAGATGTATCTGCCAAAACTATTTTTAAGGGTGTTACGCCTTTTTGGTGCGCTGATATCTTCAGGCTGATTCTAGTGACACTGTTTGTACAGATTTCATTATTTCTACCGCAATTGCTCTACTCCTGATTCGCACAAAAATGCACTGCTATGTCGACTGAGGAACATGCGATCAAGTCCGGTACGCCTCTGGATGCCCCTACGGGCGGGTTCTAAAGCGATCATCTGCTTTGCCTACACGGACGTAGGTAAGGAGCGATAGCAGGACGCGGTAGCTTTGTTAGTCAACTTGGAAAGGGCTCGCCATT
>MAAC01009958.1_pt1 | contig 42739 bp, 42 predicted proteins | sample 1115981 | NCBI WGS metagenome assembly MAAC01 (sample SAMN04961126, study PRJNA320927) | seawater metagenome | isolation source: sample BD02T64 sea water enriched with oil for 64 days | place: USA:Gulf of Mexico | collected 2013-07-27 | reverse complement strand
TGATGACGATAGATATTCCATACAACTCGAAGAATACGTGTATGTGTTATCTCAACTATCTAGTTTAACTGTCAATATTGATGGGTTACATGAATAAATATTTGTGGGGATCCCTCAGGTCCCGTTCCACTTAAAGATACAGGATTCAGCTGGAATTAGAAACGTCATTAGGCAAGTCATTGATTGAGAGAATGGTTGTTCCCTTGTCAAAATCAATAACGCAGCATAAAGCGTTTCTAAGTCAGCCCTTTAGGGGAGTCTGAGTAACAGATAACATCTGTTGGGTTGCCTCAATTAAGTGGTGCTTGGTATTAGGCTCAACCGAAGCATGCCCAGAAGCTTCACTGACTATTAAAGTTGACTTGGGTAATGCTTGATGTAAAAGCCAAGCATTATCAAACGGACAGACAATATCAAAACGTCCATGCACTATAATGGTAGGTATATGTTTGATTTTATCGCAATTAGCTAAAATTTCATTCGGCATTAAAAAGCAACTATTAACCATGTAATGCGCTTCATGTCGTGCTAGCGTCCATGCTGACTCATCATTGGTAGCCGCATCAACAAAGGCTTGATCAGGTACTAAGGTACAACAGCGAATTTCCCAAATACTCCAAGCAGTAGCAACCTTTTGAGCAAGGGCTTTATCCTCCCCTACTAGAATGTCATATGCTGCTTGTACACTTGCTTGTGATTCTCCTTCAGGTAAGGCTGATAAATATTCATGCCAAAAGTCAGGATAAATCCTAGTTGCACCGCCACCAGAGAAGGTCCAATTAGTATCAACTTCTCGACCAAGAAAAATGCCACGCAACACTAAACTACTCACTCTATCAGGATGCGATTGAGCATAAACTAATGACAATGTTGAACCCCATGAACCACCAAAAACATGCCACTGTTCAATGTGCAGGTGTTGCCGTATTTTTTCAATATCTGCAACGAGGAACTGCGTTTCGTTATTGTCTAGGCAGCCATGAGGCAACGAGCGGCCACAACCACGTTGATCAAACAAAATTATATGATATTTATTGGGGTCAAAAAAACGTCTATCGTTCGTTGAACAGCCCCCACCCGGGCCACCATGAATAAAGATAACCGGTTGGCCATCAGGATTACCACACTGCTCAACATACACCTGATGTTGCTCGTCAACATTCAGTATGAAATCGTTAAAAGGAAATATTTCAGGGAAAAAATTATTCATGGTTAACTCTAAAAATGGTTGTTTAATTTAATTATGTTTAAATCATAATTATAAGAATCAGCTCAAATCAAGCGCATACGGTTTTAACAATTCCATTGGGACTATTTCAAGTGCTTTAATGTGCGTTCTCTTCAAATAAACCCTCGGCGCTCTGTCATTGGCTAGCGCCTCCATCCACCGAGCTGCACACAAACACCAAGTATCGCCAGCATTTAATCCTTTAAAGCCATGCTCAGGTATTGGTGTAGATAGGTCATTCCCCTTAAATCGTGAATATTCTAAAAATTCTTTCGAGGCTTCAATACACACAGTATGTGAACCAGTATCTTGCTCACATGTATTACATTTACCATCACGATAAAAACCGGTAACCGGATTACCACCACAAATTTCTAGCGGCTCACTAAAAACATTAACTGATTCTTCCATTTTATTTCCTACTTCTGTCACTGCATAATATTTTATAATTAAAACACGTTAATATGCGGACTCTACTTAATGAGCGTTAAGCCACGTATAAATATGGCTAGCTAGTTCTTTTGGCTTTGAAACCCTTCCTCCCCTAATTCAGCATCCATACTGAACATGATATTTATGATGTATTTTAACAGCTGTCCTTTCCCGTTGCAGTTATCAAGTAATTGTTGGCTGCTCTCACTTACGGAATGAACTAAATAAAGCAAAAAGTCCGGCCATAATTGTTCGTTACACATAGTACAAGGAATGAAATAGATTTTTTGTCGCATAGTCATGTATTCACTAATCACCTCAACATACGAATTTAAATAACTTCTGATCGAAACATGTTCAAGGCGCACCTTGGTAATTGCTATTCACCCAAAGAACTTATAAAGCATACTGACTTATCGCTAAATTTTATATAGTTTTAAACAATTACACTTAGCGATTTAATTTAGGAATAAAAAAAGCGCCTTTCGGCGCTTTTAATAAATGATTGACTTTGTCGAACTACTCGTTAAGCACCGTGAACAATACGTTTAGCAATCAAATCTTCAACCACACTAGGGTCAGCAAGTGTTGACGTATCACCTAAGCTATCTACATCATTCTCAGCAATCTTACGTAATATACGACGCATAATTTTACCTGAACGAGTTTTAGGTAAACCCGGGGCCCACTGAATGTAATCAGGCTTAGCAAAACGCCCTAATTCCTTCGCAACAAACTCTTGAAGTTCTTTAGCAAGGCCATCTGTTACTTCTGCATTGTCCATCAAAGTAACGTAACAGTATACGCCTTGACCTTTGATTTCATGCGGATAACCAACAACTGCAGCTTCAGCAACTGCCGGATGATGTACTAACGAGCTTTCAATTTCAGCAGTACCAAGACGATGACCAGATACGTTTAATACGTCATCAACACGGCCAGTGATCCAAATGAAACCATCTTCATCACGTTTAGCTCCATCACCAGTAAAGTAGTTACCCGGGTATTGACCTAAATACGTTTGATAGAAACGATCATGATCGCCATATACCGTTCTTAACTGTCCCGGCCAACTAGCAGTCATCACTAATAAACCTGCGTTTTCACCTTCAAGCGTATTACCGTCTTTATCAAATAAAGCAGGTTGTACACCAAAGAAAGGCTTACCAGCACAACCCGGCTTCATATCAACCGCACCAGGAAGAGAGGTAATTAAAATACCACCTGTTTCTGTTTGCCACCAAGTATCAACAATTGGACAGTTACTCTTACCCACAATTTCATAATACCATTGCCATGCTTCAGGGTTAATTGGCTCGCCTACACTACCTAAAATTCTCAATGATGAAAGATCACATTTTTCAACCGGTTCGTCACCAACAGCCATTAAAGCACGAATTGCTGTAGGCGCAGTGTAAAATACATTTACTTTATGCTTTTCACATACTTGCCAAAAACGTCCAGCATCTGGGTATGTTGGTACACCTTCAAATACTAAGGTAGTTGCACCATTCGCTAATGGACCGTAAACGATATAAGAGTGACCAGTAATCCAACCTGCATCAGCAGTACACCAGTAAATTTCATCTTCTTTATAATCGAAAACATATTTATGTGTCATAGCAGCATACAAGATATAACCACCACAAGTATGAACAACGCCTTTAGGTGTGCCCGTTGAACCTGAAGTATATAAAATAAATAATGGATCTTCAGAATCCATTATTTCAGGTTCACATACTGCTGGTTGAGTAGCTACTGCAGCAGCGTATTTAATATCAATACTGTCATTATAAGCAACATCACCACCGGTACGCTCTACCACGATAACAGAATGCACTAAAGGACAATCTACAACAGCAGCGTCAACATTGGCTTTAAGTGGGATACTCTTACCACCACGTAAAGATTCATCTGCAGTAATAATCACTGCACACTCGGCATCAAGTACACGTGCTTTGATTGATTCAGTAGAGAAGCCACCAAAAATAACAGAATGTATTGCACCGATACGAGCACAAGCTAGCATTGCATAAGTAATTTCTGGAATCATTGGCATATAAAGACAAACACGATCGCCCTTTTTAACGCCACGTTCTTTTAACAAGTTAGCTAAACGACAAACATTGTCATGAAGTTCTTGATAAGTAACTTTTAAATCATCGTTAGGATTATCACCTTCAAAAATAATTGCTGTTTTATCAGCCTTTGTTGCAAGATGGCGATCAATACAGTTATAACTAACGTTTAATTTAGCACCTGTAAACCAGCTGATTTCAGAATTTTTCAAATCAACCTTACTAACGCTATCCCAAGGTTTGTACCAATCAATAAATTCTTTCGCTTGCTCAGCCCAAAAAACATCTGGCTGCTCAATAGATTGCTTATACATAGCATCATAAGTCGCGCTGTCGATAAAAGTATGCGCTTTAGCTTTTTCTGATACTGGATAGCGAAGTTTCAATTCATTCATGCGTTATTCCTTCAGGTTTATTTATACTAGATATAGTATTTTTATTTTGAAAAGTTAGATTAACTTAATCCTAAAATCTTTGTGGTTATTTTCATATACGCCTTTAGTCTTATTTTACTATAGGCCTTTAGTACTAACCTAAAATTAACAATATCAGCATAAGGGTTTTTACGCCACTAACTAGTAACGATTTATTATAAGCTATACCGCTTTCTATAAGGTTTTACCATAACATTGAAAACACAAAATGACAACGCTGTCACAAACTTCTTCATAAGCATTGTGAATAACAAGTATATATGTATTGGTTAACAAATAAGATCAAAAAAAGCGCCCGTGGGCGCTTTTCAAAATAGGTTAATTAAACAGTAAAAATTACAAATTATAACCTGATTCTTCATGCTCAACTTGATCTAAACCATTAGACTCTTGTTCTTCATCAACACGTAAACCGTTGGTCATCAACCCGACAAGTTTTAATAACACATAAGTAACTACCGCAGTATAAACCAAGGTTGAAAAAATACCGATAAGTTGTACGCCAACTTGCTCTGCCATCGTCTCGATACCTTCAGCAAAACCGAAACCACTAAAAACGCCTAAAGTGGTCGCTGAAAATACCCCTGCTAACAATGTACCTAAAATACCACCAACACCATGCACAGGAAAAACATCCAATGAATCATCAATTTTTAATTTTTGTTTGATATATACCGTTGCATAAAAACAGACAAAGCCAGCACTAATACCAATAATAAGTGCTCCCCCTGGGCCGACAAAGCCAGATGCTGGTGTAATAGTACCTAAACCTGCAACCATACCGGTAACCGCACCTAAGACACTCGCTTTACCAAATTTTTTCCATTCAATCGCAGCCCAAGTTAACGTGCCTGCTGCTGCAGAGATATGAGTCACTAACATGGCCATAGATGCATCACCGTTTGCTGCTAATGCGCTACCGCCATTAAAACCAAACCAACCAACCCAAAGCATGCCTGCACCAGTAACTGACATTGTTAAGTTGTGTGGTAGCATAGGTGTTCTTGGAAAACCACGTCTAGGTCCTACTACCATGGCAGCAACCAGCGCAGCAGTACCTGCGGTTATATGAACAACAATACCACCAGCAAAATCATAAACGCCCATTTGACTTAACCAACCACCACCCCAAACCCAATGGGTAACTGGTGCATATACTGCTAATAGCCATAAACCACTGAATATTAATACCGCTGAAAATCGCATACGCTCAGCAAAACCACCAATAATAAGTGCAGGCGTTATTACAGCAAAAGTCATTTGAAAGAGCATAAATAAACTTTCAGGAATATCGCCTGAGAGTACATCTTTACCAATGCCATGCATCATCACTTTCGAAAAATCACCAATAAAGCCATTACCTTCACCAAAAGCCAGGCTATAACCAACTACAAGCCATAAGATAGAAGCGATCGCACCGATAGAAAAACACTGCATTAATATAGACAGTACATTTTTTTTACGAACCAGGCCGCCATAAAAAAGTGCCAAGCCAGGCAGCGTCATGAGTAAAACTAAGGCTGTTGAGGTTAAAATCCAAGCGGTATTAGCCCCATTAAGCGAGCTTTCATCAGCAAAAGCGAATGTTGGTGTTGATAACAGCACAAGGGTGCAGATAAATGAAAGTGTTCTTGACATCTTTTAGTTCCAAGTTGTTTTATCGCGTATTTGATAAGTATTGGTGCAACTCAATTTAATCAAAACTCGCTTTATTTTATTTCGCACTAAGCAAGCACAAAGCGAGCCATTAAAAATTAGCTAATAGAAAACAACATGATATGATAGCCAGCTTCAATAACAGTAACGTTAGATGCACAAAAACAGTGAAAACAACAGTATCACACGCACCAATACAGGGCAAAAAAAACAAAGTACTGTACAATGAAACTTAATAGCAAAATAAACGACTAATTCAGACAGGCTATACAATAAATATATAGTTATTGTTCAATAAAAGAAGAATTATAGAGAAACTATTTACCCACAGTTGGTTAGATATTGGGGGTTGAATACAGCGCAGAAATTTAATATTTAAGTCATTTAAAGATGAGCAAATAACTTGGCTGAATTGTATATATTATTTTCAGTGATTCATATGGTTATTTACAAGACAGTCAATTGTGCTTAAACTATCGCAAAATATTGATATCTCCCGTTTAAATATAAATAATTATTTATAACCAAAAATTATTTATATTTAAACAGTTTACTCTAACAAAAGGCAAATTATGCAACAATCTTTTATGAGTGCGTTCTATAAGAATTTTTTAGGAAATTCCCCTGAATGGTACAAACTGGCAATTATTTCTTTTTTAGTCATAAATCCCATATTATTCTTTTTAATTGACCCATATATCGCAGGCTGGGCGTTAGTTGTTGAGTTTATTTTTACACTAGCAATGGCATTAAAGTGCTACCCACTACAACCTGGCGGTTTATTAGCGATTGAAGCCGTAATGATTGGCATGACCTCGCCAAATCAAGTCATGCATGAGATGGTCATGAATATTGAGGTAATACTGCTACTGATCTTCATGGTTGCAGGTATCTACTTTATGAAGAGTTTATTACTATTTTTATTTACAAAAATAGTCACTAAAATTCATTCAAAAGTTGTTGTTTCATTGTTATTTTGTTTTTCCGGTGCCTTTTTATCCGCCTTCTTAGATGCACTAACCGTTATCGCTGTTATTATCAGTGTCGCGGTTGGCTTTTATACGGTTTATCATAAAGTCGCTTCAGGTAAACCAACCCACCACGAGCATGATCATAGCCATGACCATGACTTACCTGAATATAATCGAGGAGACTTAGAACAATTTCGTGGTTACTTACGTAATCTGTTAATGCATGCTGCTGTTGGTACCGCACTTGGTGGCGTATCTACTATTGTTGGTGAGCCACAAAACTTGATCATTGGTCAACAAGCTGGTTGGGAGTTCATTGAATTTGCAATTCGTATGTCCCCAGTAACGATACCGGTATTTTTCGCAGGTATGCTGACCTGTGTATTGTTAGAAAAATTTAAATGGTTTGGTTATGGCGTAAAACTGCCAGAAAATGTCCTTAAAGTACTTAATGAGTTTGATTATGAAGAAAGTCAAAACCGCACAAAACGTGATAAAGTAAAACTTATTATGCAAGGCATTATCGCTATATGGTTAATTGTTGGCTTGGCGCTACATCTTGCTCCTGTTGGCTTAATTGGATTAACCGTTATTGTTTTTGCAACTTCTTTTACAGGCATCACTGAAGAGCATCAAATTGGTCACGCTTTTGAAGAAGCGCTTCCTTTTACTTCACTACTTGCCGTCTTTTTTGCTATCGTTGCCGTTATTATAGATCAACAACTTTTTACCCCGGTGATAACTTGGGTATTAACTTATGAAGGCAATATGCAACTTGTTATGTTCTATTTAGCAAATGGTCTATTATCTATGGTGAGCGATAATGTTTTTGTTGGTACCGTTTATATTACTGAAGTTCAAAAAGCACTAACTGCAGGTCAAATAACACGAGATCAGTTTGATTTACTGGCTGTTGCCATTAATACAGGTACTAACCTGCCAAGTGTTGCCACACCAAACGGCCAAGCAGCGTTTTTATTCTTATTAACTTCAGCAATAGCGCCATTAGTTCGATTATCATACGGACGTATGATGATCATGGCTTTCCCGTATTTTATTGTAATGACCTTAGTTGGGTTAGGCGCAATCGCTTCTGGTCACCTTGCTGATTCCACAGAGAATTTTTACAAATCAGGAGTTATTAAGCATCACAGTGCGAGTCCTTCACATGAAGCACCTAAAGCACACTAATAGCAGGTAAAAAATATTGAAAATTAAAAGCGCCGCTCTTGGCGCTTTTTTTTGGGTAATTCACACTGCTATCTTGCTATCGTAAATAATAATAACTTTACATGCCTATGCACTTGGCTCAGGAAGAAGAACTTAATGTCTTTATTTATTTGTAGGTCGTACTTTAGTGCGACTAATTAGCTCCAACTGAGAGTCTTGTTGGAATAAATCCCGACCTACATTTGAGCCTGAGTAATCTACATAGGCACGTAAAATAATAATTAGTATATTTTTCATTGTGTAAACCTATTTAAATCACTATTTTGCTAAAATAAAACAAAAACCACTTTCATAGCAACTTGAGAATAAACATGAAACAACTATTATTCATATTACTGGCAATGCTAGTCCCTAGTATTGCATTTGCATCTGATGCTGCGCATCAATCTGTCAACTTAACCGCCCACTGGGTCGGTTACGCTGCTATTGTTATTTTCGTTTTAGCATACACCTTAGTTATTTTAGAAGAACAACTTCACTTAAGAAAATCTAAACCAGTATTACTCGCTGCTGGGTTAATCTGGATTCTTATCGCTTATTACTATACTTCTAACGGTATGCCACATGCTGCAGAAGTTGCTATTCGCCATAACTTCTTAGAATATGCTGAGTTATTCTTCTTCTTGCTTGTTGCCATGACCTATATCAATGCCATGCTAGAGCGTAACGTTTTTGATGCTTTACGTGACTGGTTAGTTATTAAAGGATTCAGTTATAAAACTCTATTTTGGTTAACGGGTATTTTAGCATTCTTTATTTCACCTATAGCAGACAACTTAACAACAGCACTAATCATGTGTGCGGTAGTACTAGCTGTAGGTAAAGATGAGCCGAAATTTATTGCCATGAGTTGTATCAATATTGTTGTAGGTGCAAATGCTGGTGGCGCATTTAGCCCATTTGGTGACATCACCACTTTGATGGTTTGGCAAAAAGGTATTATTCAATTCCAAGAATTTTTTGCTTTATTCATCCCTTCTGTTGTTAACTTTGTTATACCTGCATTCATTATGCAGTTCTTCATACCTACTGGTAGCCCTACAGCAGAATCAAATAATATGACACCTATTAAACACGGTGGTTTAACTATTGTTGGTTTATTTATTCTAACAATTATAACAGCAGTTTCTTTCCATAACTTCTTACATTTACCGCCTGTTTACGGCATGATGTTAGGCTTAGCTTATTTGAAATTCTTTGGTTACTACATTAAGAAATCAGGTAAATCTCAAGTTGATATATCATTAACGCCAGGAGATAAAAATCAAGACGGTAAACATCAAGACGATAAAGAATTTGATATTTTCAATAAAATAGCAGGAGCTGAGTGGGACACTTTATTCTTCTTCTATGGTGTAATTCTAGCCGTAGGTGGTTTAGGATTTATCGGCTACTTAGGTATGACCTCAGAATTTATGTATGGTCAACTTGGTGCAACAAATGCAAACATTTTAGTAGGTATCCTTTCGGCTATTGTTGATAACATCCCGGTCATGTTTGCAGTATTAACCATGAACCCTGATATGTCACATGCTCAATGGCTATTAGTAACATTAACAGCAGGTGTTGGTGGTAGTTTATTATCTATTGGCTCTGCAGCAGGTGTTGCACTGATGGGGCAAGCACGTGGTTATTATACGTTCTTCGGTCACTTAAAATGGATGCCTGTAATAGCTTTAGGTTATGCTGCCAGTATATATGTACACCTACTTATTAACGGTAGTTAATTTGTAACAATTTCGAATAACTTAATTGTTAATAACAAAATTTTATTTGTTATGATAAAAAGCTTCTAAATAATTTTAGAAGTTTTTTTTGTATCCGCTCTCTTCGTTCTACACAAATAATAGGAAAAAAATGAAATTTTTAAGTGACTTAACAACCAATTCAAAACCTTGGTTATTGCTAGCAGTATCAGCATTAGGGCTCGAGTTATGCGCATTATTTTTCCAATATGCGATGAACTTAGCGCCTTGTATTATGTGCGTATATCAACGTGTTGCTATTTGTGCAATTATCCTCGCCGGCCTTATTGGCTTTTGGGGTTGTCAGTTTTTAATCACCCGAATTATTTCTTATGGTTTATGGGCAACAGGCGCAATTTGGGGACTAGTAATTGCTTTAGAGCATGTAGAAATGCAAGAAAGTTCTGGATCATTGTTTTTTAGTTGTGAGTTTATTCCTAATTTTCCAACCTGGGCACCTTTGCATGAGTGGATACCAGCATTGTTTGAAGCAACAGGTGATTGTGGTGATATAAGTTGGCAGTTTTTAGGTTATAGCATGCCACAGTGGATGATTGTGGTATATGGTGTTTATGTTGCCGCTTTTATACTGGTATTAGTAAATAGACTTATACACGCGAAAAAGTTTTAAAAATTGTGGTTCTAAGACCTGGTTATAAATAAAGGCTGTAAATAGTAATTTATAGCCTTTTTAGTTGTTATCTAACAATAGGCGCGGCAACTCCTGCTGCTACATAGGGAATAACTTGCTTGATCACACCAGCGATATCCACTTCACGATTAAAATCATTTTGAGCAATATCAATTAACGCATCACTTGAGGACATAGTAAAAACAATAGTACCCATAGTAAAATGTAAACGCCAAAACATCTCTTCTGTACTTAATTCTGGGTAAGCTTTGTGAACCGCTTCCGTAAAATTAGTAAAAACACCCGGGTATTGTGTCGTTAGAAACCAACGTAAAAAGCCTTGATTGTCAGTAAAACCTCGACCAAGTAACTGCAAGAAGGTACTCGTACCATTGTATTTAAAATTATTCAGATGTAATAAAGGTTCAAGAAAAGCAGAAAACACCTCTATTAATGTTGGCTGTGCTTCATCAACACAAAGTGCATTTAACGCTGATTCTAGTCTAGGCGATAATTCATTCATATAACGTGACATAACCGCTTTAATTAATTCTTTTTTTGAACCAAAATGGTAATTAACCGCTGCTAAATTTACTTCAGCTTGACTCGTTATCTCTCTTAATGATGTACCATTAAAGCCCTTGTCTGCAAAAAGAACTTCTGCTGCATCTAAAATTTTAGTCTTTGTACTCATACTTTGTATTATACCAATTGAAATAATGAATCGACCAACTTAGAGCTACGTAGCGAGCTTAGAACAAACAAAATGAGTTAAACATAGTTATTCTATCATTCATTCATTTTGTGATGTTATCAGTTTGCTACGAAACTCCCGAAGGGCGAGTTTAAAAAGCTTACATGCGGCGTTATTGATTTTGACAAGGGAATAACCATTATCTTCAATCAATGCCTTACCTCTAAGCCTTTTAATTATCGCTAAGTGGTGCATTCATTAATTCAATTGGTATTACTCACCGATTTGGGGATTTCCCCTAATTCAAACGCATGTTTAAAATAGCTTACTTATTGTGATTAGGTCAAGGATATTCCCCTCATAGCGGTTTTTTATTTTTTTATGAGTGATATTTGAACTATTCCGAATGATAAACGTCAAAGTCTAGGTACATACATGTACACTCCCTGACTCAGCGGCCTGATCTGTCAATCTGCTCTGAGTCTTTTTTTGACTTGAAAACAGACAATATTTTCTTGCTTGCCTTTTAAAATATTACAAACTGTTACGGTTTCTATACAGTTAAAAACACCTCGACGAGGTATTATAGTTTCACTTTCAAAGGTTACTAGCTCCTAGCAAACTAGCTTAGAAAGTGACATTGACCTCCCTAAGTTATATGTTTTCCTATTGTAGTTTTGGCTCATTCATAATTGAATGAGCCTTTTATTTTAGTCTGTGCCCACAACTGCAGCATAATTAACAATTCGTTATTTACCCCATATTTAACGACTCTCTGTTTCTCTCCCAAGTGTTTTACCTACAAAATGACAATAACACCTACCACATAAAGCTCGCTACTTTTCACTCCCTCGTGTATACCCGTTACCATTCAAGATGCAGGTTTCAGAGTGCTTGAGCGATATCATTTCATCGATGGGTTTAAAAGTCATTTATGCTGCGTTATTAAATTAAAGAATGGAACAACCATTCTATAAATTAATGCCTTGCCTAAATGGCTTTTAATTCCGTCTGAAGTCACGCACTTTGAATGTTAACGGGTATATATCTTATTGCCCAATAGGGATCAAAAGCTTCGGGGATATTTTAAATTATTTGTTCAAGTGAGGTCAGCTCTCCACAGAAGTTTAATAAAACTGCAACAAAGTGACGGTATAGTTTAATTCCTACTCAGAATGATGAGTAACGTCTTTAGTTTCAAGGCAGTAATAAAAGATAATAAAGGGAGTAAACTTAAATGCATTTTCTAGAAAAAGAGCTCAGTTGGCTGTCTTTTAATCACAGAGTTTTACAAGAAGCACAAGATGAAAGTGTGCCATTACTAGAGCGTTTAAGATTCTTAGGCATCTATTCAAGTAATATGGACGAATTCTATCGGGTAAGAGTAGCAAACGTTCGTCGGAAAATTTTATTACCAAAGAATGAAAAGCAAAATCAACAAGCATTAAATTTATTTAACAACATTCAAAATAAAGTAATTTCCTTGCAAATAATCTTTGATGAAACCTATCAATTACTATTACAACAATTAGACTTAAATAACATTCATCTTATCAATGAAATACAACTATCAAACACGCAAAAATCATGGTTAGAACAGTACTTTAAAGATAAACTGCGCCGTCATATTTTTCCGCTAATATTAAATGAACAAACAACTTTAGCCGATCATATTAACGACGATGCAACCTATTTAATGGTATCTATGTGCAAGGATCAACACTGCCAATATGCATTAGTTGAAGTTCCCAGTAATAACGTACCACGTTTTGTTATATTACCTAGTAATAAGGATGATGAAACTAAAAGTGTCAGTATTATTTTACTCGACAATATTATTCGTCACTGTTTAGCGCAAATTTTTAGTGGTTTTTTCGACTTTGATAGCATCAATGCATACTCAATGAAACTCACCCGAGATGCTGAATTTGATCTCAGTAATGAATTTAGCCAAAGTTTATCAGAGCAGATGTCCTCAAGCTTAAAACAACGCATAAATGCTGTACCCGTACGCTTAGTTTATGATAAAAAAATGCCCCAAAGCATGTTAAACACTCTAAAAAAACAATTTTCTATCACTTCCAATCAGGGGTTAATTTCGGGCGGACGCTACCACAGTTTTAAAGACTTTATTGAATTTCCGAGCATTGGCGATAAATCATTAGAACATGAAAAACTACCTTCGCTAGAACAAGTTTATTTTACCCGTTATAACAATGCTTTCACCGCCATTAAAACCCGCGACATATTGCTTTATTACCCCTATCATAAGTTTTCTCATTTTACCGAATGGTTACGCCAAGCAGCTTATGATCCCATGGTCAGTAAGATTGAAATATCACTTTATCGAGTAGCTAAAAAATCCCGAGTAATTGCCGCACTTATTGAAGCAGTGAAAAACGGTAAAGAAGTATCGGTCAATATTGAACTACGAGCACGCTTTGATGAACATGCTAACCTAAGCTGGGCCGAAGTATTGTCTAATGCTGGTGCCAATGTAACTTTTGGTATTTCCACTTTAAAAGTTCATGCTAAAATCTGTCTGATCAGTCGAAAAGAAGAAGGTAAACTAGTACGCTATGCCCATATTGGTACAGGTAATTTTCATGAAAAAAATGCCAAAATATATACTGACTTTAGTTTATTTACTTGCCAGAAAGAAATCACCGATGAGGTAGCGCAGGTATTCGAATTTATTAAATTTCCTTACATCGTATTCAACTTCAAACATCTCATTGTCTCACCAATTAATGCACGTAGTGCAATAGATGATTTAATAGATCAAGAGATAAAAGCAGCTCAACAAAACCTGCACAGTGGCATTACCCTAAAAGTAAATAATTTAGTTGACCATGATTTGATAAACAAGCTTTATCAAGCGAGTAATGCCGGTGTAAAAATCAAATTGATAATACGCGGCATTTGTTCATTAGTGACTGGTGTTAGTAATCAAAGTGAGAATATAACGGCTATCAGCCTAGTCGACCGTTTTTTAGAACATCCAAGAGTCTCTATTTTTGAAAATAATGGCCAACCTAAGGTTTATATTTCTTCTGCTGATTGGATGAGCCGGAATTTAGACCAACGGGTAGAAGTCGCTTGTCCTATTTATGACCCTGCAGTAAAACAAAGCATTATTGATATTATCTCGATTCAATTGAATGATAATACTAAAGCAAGAAGTCTCGACACAAAGCAAACAAATCAGTATCAACTTAGTGAAAACATTCCTAACACACGTGCTCAAGTTGCTATTTATCATTACCTTAAAAAACAACAACTGACAAAAATAGCAACCTTTGGTCAGACTGATAAACAAATAAAGATATATCATGCATAAATATAGCCCAAACAAAACGAATCACTTAGTCGCCATCGATTTAGGCTCGAATAGCTTTCATTTAATTATTGCCCGCGAACAAGATGGCTGTTTACAAATAATGCACCGTCAAAAACAATCTGTTGGCCTGTCTAAAGGTTTAGACGGACACAATTGTTTAAGTACTCATGCGATGACAAAAGCGATAGAGTGTTTACATGAATTTAATTTGTCACTGGCTAATATTCCTAATAGTGCTATTCGTATAGTCGCCACTCAAGCCCTACGCCAAGCAAATAATAGTCAGCAATTTATTAACTTAGCAAGAAAAGCGCTACCCTACCCCATTGAAATAATTTCAGGTAAATTAGAAGCTGAACTTATCTATAAGGGGGTCGCTCATACTCAGCCTCTACGAGGCAGTACCTTTATTATTGATATTGGTGGCGGTAGCACTGAATTAGTTATAGGGCATAATTTTTCTACGTCACTTACTGACAGTTTAACTATGGGCTGTATCAGTTTACAGCAAAAATTCTTTATGACCGGTGAAATTACGGCAACAGCAATGCATGATGCTAAAAATTTTGCCACTAAACAATTATCCGGTGTCGCCGATCGCTATAGAGAATCAAACAGTAAAACCTTACTCGGTACGTCTGGCTCTATTAAAGCCATAAGCCAAGTAATGCTTGAGCTTTATGGTGATGATAAGATAACAGCAAAGCGTTTAAAACGATTAGTTAAGCAACTTATTGGCTGGCAGCACTATAATAATATTCCACTGCGCTCTTTAGAAGAGGCAAGACGACCATTGCTGGCAAGCGCAGTAGCTATTTTATCAAGCTGCTTTAACCAACTTGGCATTGAACAACTTAAATTTAGCACAGGTGGTTTACGTGAAGGAGTATTATATGATTTAAGCCAATCACGTACCGATATCGATACAAGAGAAAGAACGATTCATAACTTGATGCGCTTACATCATATAGACAGAGCCTTTAGCCAACGTGTTTTACAACAACTAACATTAATAAATAAGCAGCTAAAAAATACAGACGCTCAATTAAGCCGCGCTGAATTCACTTTATTGTGTTGGGCAGCACAACTACATGAAATTGGTATAGCAATCAATTCTAAAAAACGCCAGCACCACGGCGGCTATATTATCGAACACAGTGATATGCCTGGTTTTAGCGAGAACGAAAAAAAGACCATTGCTTTATTAGTACGTAATCATAGAGCTCAAATAAAACTACATAAAGACGAACAAAGCTACTTAATAACAACCACACAGCGTATGCACTTATTAATACAAATATTGCGCCTTGCCATTTTATTTACACAGGGGCGTTTGCAGCCAAGAGCTCCCCAAGTAAAGGTAAATCATATTAACCATGCGCTAAATATTACACTAACAGAGCAGCTTGAGTTACAAGCTAAGCTTAAAAAAGAAGTTGAAAAGCAAGCTAGCGCTGGCTTAACGCTAGCAATCAATACATAACGAAAATAACAATACGCTTATTAGTTTTATCACACCACAAAGCATCGCACCTAGCTTGATTGGAAAATACGATTAGTATTATACCAATCAGACTAACTAAGTGATCTTTTTAAATGGTCTAAATATCCTATAACATCGTTGCTTTCAATCCCAATAGCCGGCTATTGCTCAATCAAGCGCCTTGTTCTTGAAAATTCATCCTCATTAAAATTTGAACCATTAATTAATCTGATTGGTATTATTAGCGAATATCATACTTTCTCAATTTCATCGCTATTTTGTTATGTGAAACCTTTAACCGCTCTGCTAGTTTTCGTGTTGTAGGAAATAATGGATAAAGCTGTGATAACAATTGTTTTTCAAAGCTAGCTTGCGCACTCGGCCAATCTTTTACCGTTTGCACTGTGTTTATATTGGGAGGCATTTCATTTTGTGATTCAGTACTCACTTGAGAAAATTTTGTTAATGCTCCTTCTATTGCCTGCGCTTCAATACTGTTAGATGTATTTAATGCCACCACTGAGAACAACACATTTTGTAATTGCCTAATATTTCCTGGCCAATGATATGCTTGTAATAATAATAACGCTTCTTCAGTCAGCTTTAATTCATTAGATGAAGACTCAACAACTTGCTCAACCTGTTTTACTGCATTCTTTATAAAGTGAGTTGCTAATAAATGAATATCACCTGTTCGCTCTCTTAACGCTGGTAAAGCTAAGTTGAGTACGTTCAATCGATAGTATAAATCTTCTCTGAACAGTTTTTCAGCTATCAATTGGGCAAGGTTTTGGTGACTTGCGCTAATAATCCTAACATTTGCATGTAACTCTTTTGTTCCCCCCACACGCCGATAAGAAAAGTCTTGTAAAAAGCGTAGCAATTTTGCTTGTAAATACGTTGACATTTCTGCAATCTCATCGAGAAAAATACTGCCTCCTTCCGCCAATTCAATTAACCCAGGTTTACCTGCTTTTTTTGCTCCGGTAAAAGCCCCTGAGCTATAACCAAACAATTCACTTTCCAATAGATTTTCAGGCAAAGCTGCACAGTTAATCGCTAAAAACGGTGCCTTTGCACGGTTACTCAGTTGATGTAATGCTCTAGCGATTAGCTCTTTACCTGTGCCTGTTTCGCCACTAATTAACACTGGCAAATCTAACTTAGCAAAACGTTCACTTTGCTCCTTTAGCAAGACAATACTCGTTGAGTTACCAATAATGTTATCAACACCCTGCTCTTGATGTGTCTGCATCAGTGATAATTGCCTACCAATCGCTTTCATAGACCGCAATGTAATCATGGCGCCCGTGACTTGCTTATGCTCACTAAAAACGGGGGTAATATCGGCTAAATATGTTTTGCTGTTAAAAACCAACGAAAGAGTCGATGCTTTATCTGATAACAGGGTTTGATATTTCTGCTCAATAAATTCATCAATGGATAAGCCCGTGATAGCTTGTCTATTTTTTATATTTAATATGAGTTTATACGTTGCCGAGTTTACCGCTAAAATTTTGCCTTGATTATTTATATCAATAATTGGATCAGGTATTCGGTCGAGTAACGCCTGTAAATGATTTTCCCTTTGTTCTATTGGCAATAAAGCCACTTCTGTAATACTTATGATCCCTATAACGGCTCGTAAACTGTCACTAATATCTTTTAGTGATAAAGAGTCATATTCTAAGTTAACGAAGGTATAACAAGCACTTACTTCAACCGCTTTTAGATTCCACGATTGCTTGGCGAAGGCTGATAATATTTCTTGGCTGATCCCTATTCGATCAGTCGATTGAATTTCTAAACGCATGCAACACCACGTAACAATAATAGTACTAGTAATAAGATTATTACAATAACAATAAAACACCTGTTAAAACAACCAATAAATATACTACCGCTAACCTGTAAGGCAAATACTATTAATAGTAATTATTTCTTTCACTAGTAAATATTACTATTCATGGCCTTTCTGTAAAAAATAGTACAAAAACAGTTAATCACTTGATATAAAAGGAACAAAAATAATGGCAACCAATCGAAACACAAGTAATTCATGCTGCTCACGTTAATGATGAACAGTTTGGCTCATTAGCAACCCCGCTTTATCAAACATCTGCATTCTTCTTTGATAGTGTTTAACAAGGTGCTGAGCGTTTTGCAGGAGAAAGTGAAGGTCTTATTTATACACGTTTAGGAAACCCAATTACACGCCAATTAGAAATGCGTGTCGCGGCAATGGAATGCACAGAAGATGCTGTCGCAACAGGCATAGCTGACGATATTATACCAAGTCCATTAAGTTATTTCCCACTCAGTGAGAATTAAAAGGCTTAGAGGCAAGACATTGTTTGAAGAGAATGGTTATTCCCTTGTCAAAATCAATAACGCAGTATATAAGCCTTTTAAACTCGCCCTTGGGAGCTTGTCAGAAAAGCAATAACTGCACAAATTTGTTAGATATAGAGTGACTATATCAGCACAAATTTTATTTGTTATGGCTCCTCTGACATAGCTCTGAGGTGGGAATAAATTTAATGGAATTGGTATTATTGCCGATTTATCGCAAGCGCTTGCTAAAGTATCGTTATCAACAATTAAAAAGCTTGAAGTGAAAAAAGCAGCTCATACTGCTTGATGGGTAGTTTTCAATAGTTGAAGGCCTATATGAAGCGAAACCGAGTAAACTGAATCGCGTTTCGCTTCCACGTTAGTCGCTATCCTTTACGACAACATGTAAAGCCAATTTTGAATTCATTCTACGTGCTTTGTGCTGTGTTTACACTTATTGAATAGATCACATATTAAATAAAGTTTAGTAAAAATTTCAATCTAAAAATCAATTACTTTTTTTACAATAATCATGGTCAGAAATAACTTGGTCTCTGCCATTTTCCTTAGCAAAATATAAAAAGTCATCCGCTCTTTTTAATGCATCGTCAAGATTCTCTTCTTGTTTTCTTTGGGTAACACCAACGCTGGCTGTTACATTTAATTCTTTGCCATCGGTTAAGGTTATAACTTGGTGACTGATGGCAACAGCCACTCTACTCGCTATTACATTTGCATCATTTAGCTTAATGTCAGGTAATACAGCAACAAATTCCTCACCACCAAAGCGAGCAATAATATCGGTTGTTCTTAATTCTTTTTGAATCACTTTGGCCACAGCAACTAAAACTTTATCGCCAATAGCATGACCATAATTATCATTAACACGCTTAAAGCGGTCTAAATCAAACATAACAACCGAGTAAACTTCATGATATTCATGGCTTCTTTGCGCCAACCTTAATAGCACCCTACGATTAATTAATTTTGTTAATGGATCAACGGTTGATTCTCGATAAAGTTTCATTAACATTGATAACTGCCCTACCTGTAGCCATAAACTAATACCCGCAAATAACATGAATAACCAGACGTCATTAAAGAATAGCCAAAAAGGTTGATTAACCAGCACCACCTTATAAATAACGAAAGGCGTAAATACACAAACAATAACAAAAAATCCCCCGCTAATGGTTAGGGGAAACAAACCCAACATAGCTAATATAAAATAAGGCATCATGCTAAATATACTTGGTACTACTTCTATGGGGGTACCCTTAATAATCAGCATGCTGGCAATAAAAAACAACATAGGTAATAAAAAGGCTAATGGCATTACTATTCTAACGGTACGAACTAAAGGCCAACTTTTTAGTGCTTTTGCCAAAACAAATAAACTAACTGAAAGCACTATTCTTGCGCAAAGCAGGTAAATAGCTTCTTTATTTGGGAAGAATATAAAATCAAAAAATGAAAAAATAGGTACCGATAAAGAAAAAAACATGCACATAAACCAAAGACGAATAGTTATATAACTGGTTCGTGTGGCAATAAAATCATCTGAATGCTGTTTTGTCGAAATCAAATCACTTAAGGCATGCTTATCTAACGAAAAGTAAGAAAAAAATAACTGAGAAGGCATCGAAGGTTTTCTTCTCTCATTCAGGTTGTTCTTTTCTATCGAGTGTTTTTTCTTGCTATTCATTATAATTCATCTATTAAAGTTGGAGATAATTCATCAAGTTCTTAACTCATTGTTAAAATATTATTTAGCGTACCATCATGATAAAGCTTGATAAAAACCTCAACGATATTGGGATCAAACTGAGTGCCAGAGCCTTTTAAAATTTCAGCTAACGCATCTTCATGTGTCCACGCCTCTTTATACGGCCGCTTACTAACTAAGGCATCAAAAACATCAACAACGCAAACAATTCGAGTAACCAAGGGGAGTTGATGACTTGGAATTCCTTTGGGATACCCTGTACCATCCCAACGTTCATGGTGATATAAAGCAACACCTTGCGCCAACTTGGTACTGTCTGAATGACTTAATATTTGTGCTCCTATTTCAGAGTGCTGTTTCATGGTTTCAAATTCAGCTTCGGTTAATTTACCTGGCTTTTGCAAAATATTATCAGGTATGCCTACTTTGCCAACATCATGTAACATCGCCGCCTTACCGTAACTGTGTGCCTCTTCTGGTGGCACGCCCATCGCCTTTGCTACAATAGCGGTATAAGCACCAAGTCTATTAATATGTTTACCTGTTGTAGAGTCTTTAAACTCAGCTACTTCAGCTAAAGTATCAATAGCTTGACCATAAGCCGATTTTAAATTTAAATGTAATCTTAATGTCTCTAAGGCATTGGCACATTGATTAGTAAATACTTCAATAAGGTTTTTATCTTCTGGCGACAGCACATTATTAGATTCTAAGTAAACAAAGCCGACCGTGTGCTCATCAATAGTTAATGGTAAAACTAGCGAACCTTGACGTAGATCTTTACCTGACTCCTTATTTAAAATCACATCAATACATGTTTGAGAAATACTATCAATTCGGCTTCTATTTTCATCTTTATGGCAAAAAGCGCCTAAACCTGACTCTATTTTGACTTCCTCGCCATTTATTGTCGCTACCATACCGTCTATAGTTGAAATCAACGCATTTTCATTTAAATGACAAAGGCCAATAATTTGCGTCAAAATGCCATCAAAAAAGTCACTTAAAGAGGTTTTGGTAATTCGATAAACTTCAGGGGAGGCATCAATAATTTTTCTTAAACCGGCTCTATTCAGATCAATAGCTTTAAGTTCTCGATACGCTTTAATTGCCGAACGCACTGTTGTGTATAATTTATCTATAGTTAGTTCAGTTTTGTCTTTGTAATCATCTATATCAAAGTTATCAATGATATAGCGCTCTGGTGCTATACCTGGCTGACCGGTTCGTATGATCAAGCGGATCATATGTCTATTAAGTTCGTCACGAATATATTCAACTAGCCTTAAGCCTGCTTCGTCGGTTTCCATGACCACATCAATTAAAGCAAGTGCTATATCATCATGTTCAGCAAGGATTTTTTTAGCGGAAGCAGCGGAATCAGCCTCTAGAAAATGTAATTTTCGACCATCAAACTGAAAACCTTTTAAATTAATCTTAGTTAATGTCCGAATATCCTCTTCATCATCAACAATTAAAACTTTCCACACATAGCGACTTGAAAAAGCCTTATCGGGAACAGTAATATCATTTTGTTTCGCTTTTCTGTTAACAATCTTCATATATTTCCTTTACAACGGGTAAAACACTTCTACAGCTAATATTATGTAAATCAAGATTTAACTTTCATTTTCCAGACCCATAACTTCTTGGCATGGAAAAATAATTTCAAATAAAATACCATTGCCTAAGCTACTTTCACAACGAATGTGGCCGTGCATATCATTGACAGCAATGCTATGACAAATATACATCCCCAGCCCTGTACCGTCAGTACGTGAAGTAGTAAAAAATGGTTCAAATATTTTATCTACCTCTGATGACTCCATGCCCTTGCCATTATCGGCGTAGCTTACACATATAAGGTTATCAACGGTTCGAGCAACGGTAATAGATATTAGGGCATCACTAATCGAATCGTCAAACGCATGCGCAACACTATTGATAATAAGATTAGTAATCAGTTGATCAAAGCGCCCTGGTTGGCCAAAAATATTAAAATCTATTGAACAAGATAACTCGACCTTGATGGCATTTTGAATCAATTTGCTATTAAGCGTGAAAACAACATCATCCAGTACTTCTTTAACATTATAACGTCTAGCCTTCTCAGACAATTGATCAACAGAAGTGCGTTTAAAGCTTTGAACTAATCTTGCGGCACGATTTAGATTGGATAATGCTAACAAGGATAGAGTAGTAATAGTTTCTATATTCTCAAGCAAGTCTTGCTCTTCAACTTCATCTTGTTTTAGTAGATCACTTAAACAAGCAGAACTTTGTTGAATTTGACTGACGGAGCCAACAGCAATACCTATCGGTGTATTCACTTCATGAGCAAAACCAGCAACCATGCGGCCAAGTGAGCCTATCTTTTCACTTTGAACTAGTTCGTCACGGGTCAAGTTTAATTCATTAATATTTTTATCTAATCTTTTTCTACTTAATTGTAATTTTTTAAATATTACCGGGATAACAAGTGACATAATAATAGCCATTAACACCAACACAGAGTAAAACACTAAGCTATAAAAAGCATCAAATTTAGCTTGCTGCGCTTGAGAAAGTAAATCCACTGCTATCGAATCTTCTACCCCTTTGAGGCTATTGACCCTATTCGTACTATGAGTGAACCATTGAGATATATCTGCTTGAAATTCGCTTGAAGGACCGATGGGTTCGAGTGTATTCTTAGCTGATAAAGCACGGAGATTTTTGATCACTTCTTGAGGATTACTCTGAAAAATTTGCTGATGAACATACTGTCTAATAGCTGCTACTTTCTGGCTATCATCAGACGATTCAGTTTTTTCAAATAAGGCTAAATAATCAGGTAAGGATAATAGAGAAAAATTGTCAAAATACATTTGTTGCTGCGCTGATACAGAAATTGCTTGCAAGTACAAATGGGGGGAAAACCTATGAGCAGTTAATATGCCACCAATTATAGCCCTTTCCAAACCTGCCTTTTCTTTGCCCTTCAATAAATTAAGATACGAATGACTAAGTCTAGAAATACTACTATCTTCTGATAAACTAGGTAGCACTGATATTATTTTAAGAAACTTAGCATTTAAATCACTATAATAATCAATGGCGATTAACATAGAAATATTCAATGCAAGTGCATCTCGACGCAAAACTGATATTTGCTGAAGCTTTTTGATCGCGCCTTTTAATAAGGCATGTAAATTGATTCCGCTATCTTCATCATTAAAATCGATTAATAGCCTAATTACCTTATCGAGTAACTTATCTGTAATATGGTATTGAGCGAGTAATTCATCAGAAAACCTTGTTCCCTGACTATACATATATACAGAGGTTTTACCCCTTTCTATCTGTGTTTCATGAACAAGTGCTGTTATTTGGATAGTTAACTTAGTTAGTTGCTCAATTTGTTTCATTTCGCCAACAAAATGAACTTTATCTTTTATTCCTATTGCGGCAAAAAGTAAGATGCCAATAACAGGAAATAATAACAATATATAGAGTCTATTTGTATTTTGAAATTTATCTAATAACTTCACATTATTACCACATCAATAAATAATCATCGGCAACAATACGCTATTTTTCATAGTATATATTGATTGAGATCAATGTTTTTATTTAACACGAGGTAAAGCTAAGGGAGAGAAATGAGTTAAATAGCTATTCATTGGCTTTAATACTTTATTTAAGAATACAATGAGTTATACCAATGCTTGTCTCATCTTACGGCCACCGACAGGCATTAAGCCATTTTTTTGATAAAAGTTCAGTGTCTGCTCAAATTCAGGTAATGGCGGCGTGCATAATTCAATGCATGACCAATTTTGTCGTTGACCATAAGTTTGCACTTGTTCAATTAACATTGAACCAACGCCCGATGCCCTATACTCAGGAGAAACATAAAACTCTTGAATCACCCCGATTTTACCTCCCGCATACAAAGCGTAGGTTTCTGTTAGGGTAACAACAGCAATTCCCTTATTTTCATATTCTCCAATAATTGCCATATAATGACCGTCACTAATGAGCTCTTGGCAGCGCTTAATTGTCCCTTCAAGGTCAATATCAAAATGCTTTGCGTTTGTTAACTCAGATATCTCATTGGTAAGTGCTACAACCAAAGCGCCTATTGTTTCAACGTCCTTTACTGTGCCTTCCCGAAAGTTAATATTCATACATACTCTTGTTCATGACTAACGCAAAGTTAACTTCCTATTACGCTTTTATTTAACATTTTTTTAGTGAAATAATACTTACCTAAAACCACCATTAATATACCACTAAGTACAATGGTGGCAGAAATAATAAGACGAATTGTAATTTCCTCAGATACGAACACAACGCCACCTATCGCAGCAATTACCGGTACAGATAATTGGAGTACAGCTGCTTGTGTTGAAGATAAGCCCCCGAGCGCGATATACCATATTGTGTAACCTACACCAGAGGTTATAGCCCCTGATATCAACGCTAATATTATTCCTTCATATGAATAACTCATATTTTGTATAGTAAAAATAGCCAATAATGCTACAAAGGGAATAGTTCTTAAAAAGTTATAAGTTGTGTCCATAAGCGGGTTTTTAGAGCCGCGCCCTTTTAATGTATAAATACCCCATGACATTCCTGAAACTGTCATCAACACAAAACCATTAACTGACGGCGTAGTTATATCCGGTAGAATAAGATAAATAAACCCCGTGAAAGCGATGATAACCCCAGACCACTCAATAAGATGTAATCGCGTACCAGAAACCAATGACAGCATTATCATTGTTATCTGAACGGAGCCAAATAGAATAAGTGCGCCTGTGCCTGTATCAACAGAAAGGTATGCATAAGAAAATGTTATCGCATAGAGAAAAAGCATCAAACCTGCAGTCCAACTGCCTTTAGATAATGCTCCTTTGTTACTTCCTTTGATAGTTAAAATGATGAACAAAGTAATAGCGCCGGATAATAATCGAATTCCAGTAAAGCTAGGTGCGTCAATGGCTTCGTTACCTAACGCTAAACGACATAATACAGAATTGGCAGCAAATGCAATTAACGCCATACCAGTTAGTAAGCTTGTCTTTAATAAATACTTATTGTTCATATATGCCCATTAGTGACTTACAAAAAACAAACAAAAAATAAATACAATGACTTACCATTATATTTGATAGTATGCACGGTTGTATTTGTAGTACATGTGAGTGTTTGTATTTGAAAATTTCAGCTTAAATAATATCACTAAAATGTCGCCAATTGCCAAAATCAGTTCAATCAAGTCTATATAATGCCCCTATCACCTGAGGCATCATGCTTCTAGTTCGGTTATAGTTAAATTGGTCTAATTGGCAAATGCTGTATCGGCACGTTTAACTAATTCAGCACTCAACTTCCAACAGCCTTAAATGAATGACTGTTTTGCTCTTTTTGCAGCATTAGTTACGATAAATAAAGCAGTATTTTTTCCCAGAAATATTTTTATGTGTGCTAACCAAATAGTATTGCTGCCATTGTGAGATATAGTGCTATCGGAAGTTACCCCGCTGATGCGTAATCTGAATTTTCTGCGATGTGTGATTTTTTGAATTCTTCTACGGTTAATAAACCAGTAACATCATTGCCACGAGCACCAGTTAAATGCGCAGCATAATACGTTTCTAAAACAGAATTTTAGGGAGGTAAGCAGACACTCCCCCAAAAAAAACCTTCTAAAAACAAAGATGTTTAAGCGGTTAATCTCCGTTGGTTCTCATATTCATCAAAAGGAAAAATAAAGCTACTGCCTTCCCCTTTGTCAATTACTGGTTGTTTTTTTAATGCCAACTTGATTATTTCAAGCTCATTAGAATCGACTAACATCAAACACTTACCGGTTGTTAAGTCTTTATTAAATCGACAAATTTTATAATTAACATGGAGTAATCCAACGAATGAACCAATAAAACCACCTAACATCAATGAACCAAATATAGTAAGTATTAATACTCCTTGTTTGATCAGCTCACTCACATCCCAAAAGGGCATGCTAACGACAAGGATAGCGCAACCAGTTATCCCCATAACTATTCCCAACAATGCGCCGCGCTCTCCACCACGCACTAAATCCGATTTTTCTATAATGCTTCCCTCATTCAATTTATGGTTTTTAATACCTTTTCTATCATTACTGATCACATGAATATTGTTTTGATTAATATGTAATTGATCATGTAATACCGATGCCGCCTTATCTACGTCATCCAAAGATTCTGCTAAAAAATATTCGCGTCTCATGTCATATATCCTTATTTGGTTATGCTACCAACATAAAAACTGAGCAACGAGCACAAGTAAATACGCGTATTAGAGATATTCAACGATTATTTAGAAGGATAATATGCCTCCTATTACACTCAAATAACTCACTTAAGCTACTTTTTTGCTACCTGTAAATAGCGTTCATTATTAAAAATACATTAATAAGCGTAGTACTCACCTCCTGAGAAAGCGAGTGATTTTCATTCTTAATAGGGGTGTTATTTATAACGCGATGATTAAAAATGTTATTTTTATCATTACATTTTTCGAAAATATTCGTAAAACTCTCGAATGTATTAGAGTCTGTTAATCTTTTTACTCAAATAATCTAGTACAAATATTTCACAAAATTATGGATGTAAACTATTATAAAAGTTCATTGGGTTTACTATTTTTCTTGCCAATAATGCATTTACACAAATACGCAATGCACTGGAAAACTCAATGGCTAGCAAGAAATTGCATGTCGCCTAGAGAAATTACCTGTAAACAAACATGTCCGCAGTTGCCTATAAATGAATTGGACATTAGCTCTACTACTCATTGAAAGGGGTTTAACTATGAAAAAAATAGCACTTATTCAAGAAGCACCTTACGTTCTAGATAAAGAACGTACCATACAAAAAGCAGTATAAATCATCAATTCAGTGGCAGAGAAAGGAGCCGATCTGGTTGTTTTTCCTGAGGCATTCATACCTGGATACCCAGCTTGGATATGGAGATTAAGACCTGGTGGTGACTGGGGAATAAGTGAAGAACTACATGCTCGGTTACTCAAAAATTCAATTGACCTGACTTCAGATGATTTAAAGCCAATTCTTAAAGCAGCAAACGAGAAAAGTATTACAATAGTTTGTGGGATTAATGAGCGAGATAGTGCAAATAGCCATTCTACAATTTACAACTCCGTAATAACAATTGATACCCAAGGGAAAATTGTTAATCATCATCGTAAACTCATGCCAACTAACCCTGAACGTATGGTATGGGGCTTTGGAGATGGACATGGCTTAAATGTCATTGATACGCCTGTAGGAAGAATTGGCAGCCTAATATGCTGGGAAAACTATATGCCTCTGGCTAGATACGCCCTTTATGCACAAGGGGTAGAAATATATATCGCACCAACCTATGACAGCGGTGAAGCTTGGACTGGTACTATGCAACACATTGCTAGAGAAGGAAAATGCTGGGTACTAAGTTGCGGTGTTGCGTTAGAAAGAAAAGATTTTCCTGAAGACTTTCCTGATATAGATAGGCTTTACCCGGTAGAAGAAGAATGGATTAATCCTGGAGGTTCGCTTGTTATATCGCCAAGTGGCGAAATCGTATCAGGGCCATTAACCAAAGAAAAAGGGAATATAATTCTGGATATTGATGTTGAATTAGCTTCAAGTTCAAAACGTGCTTTGGATGTTGCAGGCCACTATTCAAGGCCTGATGTTTTTAATCTAGAAGTAGATAAATCTCGGCAATCCCCTATAAATTTTAAAAACAATAATTAATAAATTGGGACACCTATACCCGTTATCATTCAAAGAGCGGGTATATAACTATCTACTCAGTTCAATTTACGACAGCGATAACTTGCTGCTCAATTGCTAGAAACAAATAATTGTACCGAGGGATTTCGATAAGGAAGCCGCCATTAATATTTTATTATTAAACAAGCCTATGTAGATTACTCAGGCACAAATGTAGGTCGGAATTTATTCCGACAATACTATCAACTAGTGATAGCTTGTCGCACTAAAGTACGACCTACAAAGAAATAAAGACATTAAATTCTTCTTCCTGAGCCAAGTGCATAGGCATGATTATTAATATTGCTTTATCACTTTAAGTTTAATCAACAGACGTTTCCCATGTAATTGATAACTAAATATATAGCCTGCTAATTAAGAAAATTTGGCCTCTTTTACTGAACTTAAAACCTCGATAAATCATAATCCAGAGATAAGATATTATTGTCGATATCACTGAAACTCTATCCTTAGAATGATTTTATTCTTAAAAGTCAAAATTTCTGATAGTGAAATTTTCAGGCCAAATCTCTCTAACTTGGCTTTCCCATTCTTTATCGGTTTCGTCATTAGCTATTTTTTTAAGCCAATACTTTGCCCACTTGCGAACCACCTTCCCTGTTTTACTTAATTTTAATGGTGAAAATTGACATTCATAGTTAAATCCGTCGTACTCAACTACTTCACCATTTTTAGCTTTGCGATGTAAAACCATTAACTTTGCACTAATAGTTTCAACTTCTGTAAAAGGTATAATGCCATTATTTTTTAAGTAAAATAATATCTTAGCTTTTCTGATGCTTACCTTATTATAAGTATCAATATAAGGTGTATATACTTCTCCTGACAATCCAAAAATGGACTGTAATTCTCGATCAGCTAGTTCCTTGAGGGGCAGTATTTCGTCATTAATATTATTTAAATCACTAACAGAATACATAAAACACCTTTAATCCTTGAACTAGTTATTGATATAGCGCTTACATTATTTAAAATCATGGTTATATACCCGTAATCATTCAAAATGCTCGATTCAGAGTGCTTTTTGAATGGTCACGGGTATATACGACTACCTTCTGAAACAACAACAGGTAAATCCATACAACCATAATCCACACCAAACTGACTTAATACACAGGTTAATTGTCCGCGATGATGAGTTTGGTGATTAAAAATATGTTGTGTAACATCAGCTATCGCCTTAGTGATAAAATCACCTTCTGTTGTTGTGTAGCTAATAAATTTATCACAATCTTCGTCCGTTAAGTGAGTACAATATTGAATAAGTAATTCATCAAGTTGTTTTCTTAAAATAGCAATGTCAGTCAATTTTCTGTGATAAATATCTTGAGGCGATTTAGGAGATGGAAATGTAACTAGATCTTGCGCCGAAAGACTTCCTATTTCATTTAAAGCTAAGCGTTCTATTAAAATTAGATCACCGAAAAGAATGTGGTTCCAATAACTGATAATATTTGGGAAAAAAGAGTCGGTGTCCTTCTCAAGCAAATCGTTGGATAATGCCTGACAGCTTTCCATCAATTGTTCATTCATACGCTGATTGTAAAGCGACATCATTCTGAAATTTTTAGACAAACTCAATTGAAACTCACTAGCGTCCTGTAAGTAATTTGTTACATGTTTTTTTCGAGGATCTTAGTTTCTAAACCATCAATGCTCTTTTGATTCTTCTTTTCCCAGTATCTCTTAATACCATCATCACCTTGTTTAACAGCCCAATCTTTTAGTTGATGCCTGTCTTCATTATAGCTATAAAGTGGTACCGACATACCGCAAGAATTTTGAACTAAATCAACTGATAAATCAAATATCTGTCTTGCTCCTGGTAGTAATGTAAAATGCGATGATAATTCATCCCACTGTGCATCATTTTTATGTATTACTCTTGCCTGCCCGTATAATCGCAATATGTTTGGGCTACCATCAAACGCTAAAAACATGACAGTCATTCTATTATTTTCTTGGATGTGAGCAGCAGTTTCATTACCGCTACCAGTAACGTTAAGCCAGATTACTCGGTTAGCCCCAAGAACCTTGAAAGAGTCCATTCCTTTAGGTGAGATATTAACTCTACTATCATTAGTAGCAGTACCAACAAAGTATATTTTTTGATCATTTATAAATTGAATGTTTTTTTCAGATATTTCCGAATACTGTCGTCCCATGAATGAGTTCTCCTTAATGAATAACATCTTAATAATGGATGAATTTGAGCATATAAAGTAAAAAGGCGAGAAAGAATCAGCTCTATTTCACCCTTGTTTAAACGACTTATACTGCATTGAAAACCACCTGCTAAAACAAAGATAAAACAAAACCTATCGTAAGAGGCCAATTGCACTTGGCTAAGATAACAGGTAGAAACACCAGTAGATACAAATTTATTAGGCTTTAAAAGCCTACTATTTGTAGAGCCATATATGCCTAAAAACATGAAGTGTTAGATTGTATACTTATTCGTATTGACAAGGCTATAGCAATATGAGAAGTTAAATAATAGGTCGCCCGACCTATTATTTAGCTAAGGAAATTTACATGAGAATATTATCTAGAAACACATTCAAAGTCTATATATTCATCTTGTTTTCACTAGTCCACCTTTGTGCCAAAGCCGAAACTACCTCGTTATATGCTCGAATCGGTGGATATGATGCAATATCTACTTTTTCAGGAGGATTAATTGATGGATTTTACTCTGATCCAAGGTTTAATCGATTTACACAAGGTGCAATTCCTGCTGTAAGCGTAATTGAACGTGACAAACAACTTACGACAGAATATTTGTGCAAAATCACCGGGGGGCCTTGTTATTACATTGGTAAAATTATGCTTGCGGTACATAAGGATTTAAAAATTACACAAGATGAATGGAATGCCTTAATCGATCATGCAACGAGGCTAGCGAATGACCTTGATGGTATTAAGGACGGAGATAAAAAGGAATTTCTTAAATTATTCGATCGTATTAGCCTAGTAATGAACATTCAAAATGACTCTTAAGTGAGGCTGAGTAAGTAATAAATACGTTTAACTTAACAATAATAAATTAAGCGAATACATTTAGTTGGCTGCATATGATTAAGTGCAAACAGCCAACTTATTTACCCATTATTACGTCCGGTTAAATCGGTGGTTTAATAACAAAACCTTTTTCTATTCCGCTTTTAAAACCCACTAATTCATATAAGGCATGAGCCGACGTTAAGTTTTCGCCCGATAATAACATTACTTTACAGCAATTCTGCTGCCAAGCTAATGATATTGCAAACTCTAACACTTGACGGCTTAACCCTTGCCGACGAAATTTATCTGCCGTAATAACATGCTCTATAATGGCAAAGGGTCTTGCTCCATTCGCAATACTCATATTTATACCCAATGCACATGTTGACGTTAATTCGCCATCTATTTCGGCTACGACTATATAAGTTTGCTTGTTATTGATTAACTCAATCCATTTATCTTTTGCAAAATTAAGTTCTAAATTAGGATCTGAAGGACGGAGTTCTTTATACAAATTAAGAACCCCGGCTAAATCATCAATTGTTGCGACTCTAATCATAAATTCGAAATCCGTTTAATGCCCACCAAAGGCGCTAATAATAGTTTGTTAAAATGTGAAATACAGCGAAATACAGCGAAATACAGCGAAATAGTGCAAGCTGCGATAAGTTAGACCTAATTATGTTTTATTACTGATGATAATAATGAGCTCCAACCACATGACCAACAGAATAATGGCAGAGAATAAGTAAGAATAAAACCTGTGTTTAGGGTTGTTGTAGAAAATATGAATACAAGAATGTACTAATCGTAATGAAACAAATCCCCATGCTAACGCATTTATCAGTGAACTATTAATATTCAATGCTACCGTTAACACACCCAAAACATAAAATAGAATAGGAAGCTCAAGCAGGTTAGTAAAATTTCGACTGATTTTTTGGACATATTCCGGCGCTTCATAACCAGACATTAACCGATAATATCGTCGGTCTACATGCCTTTTTTTAACGCTGAACAAACGTGAAGCTCCAAGACAAAAGCCAACAGTAATAGTTAATATTACCAGCGTAAATAGGGGATAAATAATATCCATAATTACGCTCCTTTTAATTTTATACAATGTAGATGATGGCATTGAGCTGCAGTTAAAACAGGAAACACAAATGCGCATCGCAATTGTTGTCCATTTAGATATGTCTCACATTTATCCATTTTATTCTCTCCTAGTGATAAAACTACATACTAAGCAAGAACTAATATATGATAAAGATCATATTAAAATATTAATGAATCCCTTTGCCTTATACCAAAGAACACAAACAAAACACGCGAATAAAAATTCTTGAAACTGCCTTTAGATTATTTGCGGTTAAGGGGTTTGATGGTGTTACCGTGAATGTAATAATGAATGACAGTGGGCTTACTAGAGGGGCTTTTTATGCTCACTTTACCAGTAAAGCTGATTTGTACAGTGAGTCGTTAAAATATAGCGCCAGCAGTAGTAATCTAACAAAACTCAAACCTGACGGTATTTCAGATAAAGAGTGGTTATGTATACTCCTTGATGGGTATCTTAGTTTGGCACATGTACAAGGAAAATATCCCTGCCCGCTCGCTTTTTTAGCAACGGATATCAACACACGCAATGTAGAAACAAAAGAAGTATACAACGGTGTTTATGAAGGAATGAATAAAGCAATTATGGCATTCGCTAAAAGCTACACTGATTGCGATGAGCATGACATTTTGTCAATAACCGCAATGATTATTGGCGCAGTAGCAATCGCTAGAACCATGGATAACAAGAGCGCTGTAATAAAATTATTAAGCGCCTGTCGTCGGGAAGCTGGCATAAAGCTAGGTGGGATATAACCCGATAAAGCCAACGATACTTTAACTATTTAACCATATTATTGGCTTTATAGGGTTATTTCACCTGACATGTAATCAACCGCATTGCCGGTCAGAATTACTCTATCTTTATCTAGTTCACAAAAAACAAGCCCGCTGCGCGTTGAAAGTTGTCGAGCTTTTAATATTTTTTTATCTAATTTAGCTGCCCAATAAGGTGTTAATTCACAGTGGGCAGATCCCGTAATGGGATCTTCATTAACTCTTAACTTTGGAAAGAAACAACGACTAACAAAATCAACATCGCTTCCTTGGGCCGTAACAACAACCCCTCTTAAATCGATATTTAACCACAGTGAAAGATCTGGCATAAGATTTTTTACTTCTTCTTCACTATCTAGAACAATCACATAATCAAATGCTGCCATTATTTGTTTCGGTTTTACATCACCTAACCCCTTAATCAAGTTAACGGGAATATCGGTAGATAACTCAACAAGATCTGAAGCAGGGAAATCCATGCTAAATCCTGCATCTGTTTGAGTAACAATTAATTTACCACTTTTAGTTTGGAAGTTTATTTGTGCTTTGTTATAGCCTAAATGTTTATATAATACATGGGAGCACGCTAATGTTGCATGACCACATAAATCAACTTCTTCTAATGGAGTAAACCAGCGCAGTTGAATATCATCTTCTGACAACACAAAAAAAGCAGTTTCCGATAAGTTATTCTCTTCTGCTATTTTTTGAAGAAGTTCATCATCAAGCCATTCGTTTAATGGACATACAGCCGCGGGGTTTCCTTGGAAAACCTTGGATGCAAAAGCATCAACTTGATAAATTTTTAATTTCATAAGACTCCTAGATAGTAATTTGAGCGTAAACCGAATGCCCTAAATGGGCGAAATATTGTTTGCGAAAATAGAGAAAAATAAAAACAGTAACTGAATCGATTAAACACATTATCTAGCTATTCATAATCACTTTTTTTATGCCACAAATAAAACAGCTTTTAAGTTTTTTTAAAATTATTTATTAATGGATAACCCTAAAAGCGCACGTACTGTTAATATACCTTCCGTTAGTATCGAGCCATCGTTGTATATGCGCGATAATATATAACTTCCCTGAATTTGAGACACTATTAGTTTCGCCATTGCCAATGGCTGCATTGAGATATTAATCAATTGTTCATCTTGCGCGGCAGATATATTCGTTGTTAAAAAGTTAAGAAGTAAATCAAAAAAGTGACTAATTGGTACTGATAATTCGCTTTTACTGAGTGATGATTCATAAACAAATCGCCCAAATGTACAGCCCTTTGTGCCAACCCTAGGAACATCTAAATACAGTTCGAGCCGTAGCAATGGCGAGCTAGTTTGATTATTTATTTGTGTTAGTTGAGCTGTTTTATCCTCAACAAGCCGTAACAAAACCGCATTCATTAAATCAATTTTACTAGCAAAATGGTGATAAAAACTACCTTGGCCAACACCGCTTTTAGCATATATGGCTTGGGGACTTGTCGATTCAAAACCATTTTCCAAGAAAAGTTCAGTGGCTGATTGTAGCAGCATTTCTCGACCAGCTCCTTTCGCAATTCTTTTATTTTTCATGCTTAGCAAACCTTTAATATTTATAAGGGTAAATTTATCATTGCTTTTTATTGTATCGTTTACTGCACAAACATAACAAGGGCTTCCCCGTATTGTTATTTAGTAAAAAGGCTAAAAGTTTATTGTTTTATTTTTAATTGTACTATATGGTACAGAAAATTGTACTATGTAGTACATATCTTAATGGTATTGATAATAAGATATGCTTGCACTGACCAGTACTCTACTTCTTTCAAATATTCTATCGCGCGTTTTAGTAACGTATAAAAGGAATAAAAATGAACACTGTAATACTAAAGGACACAAAACAATTTAGTCGTTTGTATTCTTTTATACTTCCCTTTTTCTTCGTGGTTTTATATGGCAGTGGCTTTGTAGGCGCTAAATATGGATTGCCTTTTTCATCTCCTTTAAGCTTTTTATCATTAAGGTTTTTAATTGCAGGATTAATACTTTTTGCCGTTGTTAAAGCGATGAAGGTAAAGCTCCCTTCCCTATTAAAAAGCATTCAAATTGCAATATCAGGCTCATTTACTGTCGCTCTGTTCTCAATTGGCGTATTTGTGTCGATAGATATGGGCCTATCCCCCTCACTCTCTGCGTTGATTATCGCGTTACAACCTATTCTTGTAGCCACATTTGCAAAATCATTCATCGGTGAGCAGCTGACTTTTGTTCAATGGGCAGGTTTAGCACTGGGTTTGTTGGGCGTTGTTCTGGTTGTTGGACATAATATTGATCTTGACTCAGGTGCCTTAGGACTTGCTTCGGTGGCAATGTCTATTCTAGGGCTTTTAGGTTTAACCATAGGAAGCTTGTACCAAAAAAAATACTGCTCAGATATGAACATATATGTCGGCGGAATGATTCAATCACTCGTCTCAGGCCTGATCTGTATAGGGCTACTACCTTTCTATGGCGGGTATTCTGTTGAGTGGAGCCCTGAATTTATAGGGGCATTACTTTTCATGTCAATTGGCGTTTCGATTGGCGCATTAAGTTTACTGTATTTAATGATCAGCGCAGGTGATGTCAGTAAAGTTGCAAGTGTTTTTTACCTTGTACCCGTTTCTGCCGCAATACCTGCATATTTCTTTTTTGGTGAAACGTTTGATATTTTTACGCTTAGTGGTGCATGTGTTGTCGCTTTGGGTGTATTCCTAACGAATAGAAGATAACAAATGGTTAAGGGCAAAAAACAGCAAACTATTTTTTGTCCTTATTTAGTCACTTACTGCTAAATTAGTTGGTTACTTAGTTCGATAATTACAGGTATTACCGACATCACTAATAATCCTGCCATCGAATAATTAAACACTCTTCGATGTTGGTGAGATTTTAATACCTTTTTTAGTGTAGAACCAAAAAATAGCCAAAGACCAACACAAGGAAATGAAATAATGAAAAACGTTATTGAAATAATAACATTTTGAGTATAAAAGTCTGCACCCGCTGTTGTAAATGCAGTTATAGCGCCTGTTGCTACCACCCAAGCTTTTGCATTTAGCCATTGAAATAACACTCCATTCATAAAGGTTAACGGTTTCGCTTGAGCACTTGACGCAGATATTTCCGTTGCAGTCGCGATTAAGAAAGCCAGATAGAGTAAATATAGGGTTCCTAAACACTTAATAACTAAATGTAAAACGGGAACCCTTTCAAAAATTTGTCCAAAACCAACCCCTATTAATAGCAACATTATTGCAAAGCCAACACAAATCCCCATAAATACGGGAAGACTTTTACGAATACCAAAATTTGCACCAGAAGCCATAACGGTAATGTTATTAGGCCCAGGCGTGACTGTTGATGATATAGCAAAGAATATAATTGCTATTAGATAATCCATATTCTCTCTTACTTCCTTAACACTTTATTAAAAAGCGATAAACAGTGTCGCTTTAAAATTTGTCTGGATAATGTAATCCCTAAACTTTGAAAAATATAAGTGTTTTATACTGTAGTTCAATTGAGCAAAGGCGTTACTTAATAATTGAAACACCTTCAATTTCCAAAACGGTCTTTGCGTCTGCGCGCTCTATAACTTTTAACAGCGTAGTTTGAATAGTTTCATCTTGTCTAGCATCCGTTTTACAAACAAACTTTTGTTCTTGTACCTCTGCCCCTTTTTCTAAGGTATAGCCAACAACGACTTCTGTAGCACAGTCTACAGATTGACCATAATAGGCCAATGATATTTGAGGATATCCCTGAAATCCCTTTTTAACTCTCTTTGCTATACGCTTAGTCGATTTGTCCAAATTCATAATAAGTACCTAGAAGAAAAATAACGCTTACATAAGCGCCAAAAATAGTTGGCAAAAATGCCAAACGAAGTGAAAACAGCTAACTGCCTTGAGTCCACTTAAATTGCTGAAAAAATTATAATAGCTTATTCATCGTGTAATTGACTAAAATAACATTATTCCTAATGACTTTGTTTTCATGTTGCACTGAAAAACCAAATTTTTCAAACAGCGGTCTTGCTATAATTGAAGCCTCAACATACAGTTGCTCTATCGCTAATTGATTAGCAATACACATTATATACTTGAGCAAACTTGTCCCCACGCCTCTTCTTTGAAACTTAGGCGAAACATAGGCGCAATCTATGTGACCATCTGACTCTAACTCAATAAACCCCGCAACCTGATTATTAATAAGTAGTAAAAAAGGCTTTTTAAAACTCAATCGTTCTGACCATTTATCATAGTCTATGGGAGCAGGAGCCCAAGATTTTTTCTGCTCTTCTGAGTAAATAGAGGAGTCAATCGCATGCACTGAGCTATAAAATAAATCTGCTATTTCTTTTGCTCTATCTGCAGAATAGTCAATAATTTTCATACAAGCCTAATGCCACCTTTACGCTTTATCGATCACTAGTTAATTAATAATGTAATTCAAAATTTTAGTGGGTTTATCCCATTTTAAGGCTTAAATTCTAGCTTAATAACCCCTTCAAGTACGCTAAAGCTATTTGTTATCAGTTAATACTGTGTAACGAACAAGAGTTAACTATGTATCTCCGTTTGACCACTTACTAAGAGTTTGATTACGAAGCTAAATATGTCAACAGCTCAACGACTTGGCTTGGTGTTGCTGCCCAAGATTGAGCTGAACCATCTACTTCTTTTAATGCATGAATCAAGTCCTCATCATGTAACGTAATATATGGCTTATCTAAAGCTGCGCAGTAACCCGCATCAAATGCTGCATTCCATTGCTTATATTTATTACCAAAACGTATAACAGCAATATCACATTGTTTTATTGCCGTTTTAATTCGAATTGCATTAACTTTTGATGATTTATGGTCTCTCCAAAATGAAGAGTTTTCATCACCCAAACAATCACCAGCAGAATCACTTAATTCATGATTAGTTATCGCTGAAATAAAATGAATATCAAGCCCTTTCTGTTCGCAACCATCAATAATTTGTTCGCGCCAATTACTATGAATTTCGCCTGACAAATAAACAACGTATCTCATAAATATACCTATTATATTGAATTGTATAAATTAATATTAAAACCAAGCACCCGTTTAAGCCGCCAGATATAGGTGATTATAATATTGCTCCGAGTAAAAACAATCAACTGTATTTAGCCCGTTTCAGTACTTTAATAAGACTTAGTCCCTATTTTTAGCCCATATTTAATTATTTTGATAATTATATAGTTACAACACAGAAAATAGATACATTATAAATGTCACTGCTTCAAAAAACAGAAGATATTGGGCCCATTTGGAATGCGAGAGTATCGTCAAAACCTCCTTCGGGTTTATTTGCATTCAAATATCTTGATACTGAAAACTGGGAGTTTTTAATGAATGAAGGCTTTGATTTTCCTTCAAAGATAAGTTTGGAAATAGCATGTTTGTTACCCTAGCTTTAAATTCTACGAAAGCTATAAAGTTTTTTAAACATAACAGCACCAAGTTCACTCAATGGTCCGCAATAACTTTGGCCTTTTTTACAATTTCAGTATGAGACTTTATTATACTCCCACAGTCAAAAGGCTAAGCAGATTCAGTTTGCTGAGCTGCTAACGCTTGTACTCTATCGATCAATGCCGTTGATTTTTTGCCAATAACGATATCCACTAGAAAGTAAGCTCCCCACGTCGAGTATATTGCTAAAAAGAAGTCAGCGGTAGAGACTTGGTCAACTATTAACTGTTTTTGTTCTATTTGGGTCGATAATTATAATAACAGACTAAGATATAACCTTATCATGAATGATATAATAGGGCTGTGTACATCCTACAAATTAGCGAACTATGAAAGATTGTAACCAATGTGGTAAATGTTGTATCAAATATGGAGGGGGTGATCTTTGTGCAACAAAAGAAGAGATTGACCTATGGGAGATATTTAATCCAGACATATTCAAATTTGTTAAAAACAACGATATATGGTTCGATCCTGAATCAGGTTCAAAGCTAAAAAGCTGCCCTTTCCTCGAAGTTTCACTTAAAAAAAGTCCTCGCGATCCAAACAAATATACTTGCAATATCTACTTAGATCGGCCTGAAGACTGTCGTCATTATCCTAGTTTAATTGCTGAAATGATTAGAGATGAATGTGAAATGATTGAAGAGATTGATTTAAAAAACCCAAAGAAAGCTCAAATAAAGTTAGATTTTTTGATGAGAGATAGTCGCCCTCCAAGTTGTTAATAGAACAACTATATAATGTCATAAACATCCTATTCATATTTGCTAATGTGTAGCATATAAAATAGGTAAAAAAAAAGCGCTAATACTTAAATATCAACGCCATTTTGTTAATAATAACTAAACTATTATTGTTGTTGAATTAAATGCACATCGCGTTGTGGGAACGGAATATTAATCGCATTTTTATCAAGCGCTTTTTTAACTTCTTCATTAACACTAAAGAATACATCCCAATAATCCTTTGGTAAACAATGCGGTCTAACCGCAAAATTAACCGAACTATCAGCCATTTCTAAAACACCAACGAAAGGCGCCGGGTCTTGCATAACTTTGTTGTTAGCAACAAGTACTTCCATCAATACGGCTTTGGTTTTATCAATATCAGCGTCATATGAAACACCTACTGAAAGGTCGACTCTTATTTTTCCTTCAACGGTATAATTAACAATTGAACCGTTTGATGTTGCGCCGTTAGGAATAATGACTTGTTTAGATTGTGGGGCAATTAAAATAGTATTAAAAATTTGTACTTCTTTGACTACACCTAAGTGTCCTTGAGATTCAATTAAATCACCTACTTTGTAAGGTTTGAAAATCATCACTAAAACACCGCCAGCAAAATTCGCTAAACTGCCCTGTAATGCTAAACCAATAGCTAAGCCTGCAGCACCTAATACAGCGATAAATGACGTAGTTGCGATTCCTATCATTGAAGCAACAGAAATAAATAATAATACTTTAAGTATCCAAGAAACTAAACTACTCATAAATGGAATTAAAGTTGGATCAACTTTTGAACGCTCCATTGATAGCTTAATAAGTTTAGTTATACCACTAATGATCCATAAACCTATGAGTAAAGTGATAATAGCTAACGCTAATCTCGGCGCATATTCTATCCCTAGTTCATACGCTTTTAATGACAGAACTTCGACTTGTGTTCTAGAAACGTCTAACGTGCTCATTTAATTTCCTTTTTTAAATAAATATAGTTTCATATATCTTATAGGGTTTGGTAAGTATTTCAATTCATACTGAGTGCTACAGTCGTAAAAAGGCTAACCGTAGCGATAGGGTAAACCATAAATAATCGGCGTAAATTTTAATTGCTAGGTTTATATTTTCGATAGCACTTTTATTATTCCTGAAGTGCTATCGATGCCATTCCCATTGTACTTTCAAATGATTCTGCGCCCGCGATGAATAAACCATTATGGCAAAACATAGCATCATCAATACCTGTCACGTCTTTTAGCGCTTTATCAGATAAGCCAGCCCATTGTTTAGGCAGTGATTTTCTGTCTTCAAATGAACCTAGTTCAACAGGTACTGTTTGAATTCTCCATTGACCAGACTCTGATGGGTAAACTACATATAAAGCTTCTTTGGATAAGCTATGAACCGTTGTTTTCCATGGAGTATATTTTTCTAGTACTATTACTCTTGGATCTTCTGCATTTTCAATCGCTGAAGCAACAATATCTTTAGCACTAATGCCGCCATTAGCCGATGCAATGAATCGCGTTAACACACGCGAGGCAAAATCAACCGCTTCATCAAAACAGGTATCAAAGTGACTTTCTTCTTGCCAGGTAGGGTTGAACATTGAAATAGTTTGGCTAAGGCTAATCCCCTTATTGACGCCTTCCACGTGACCACAATCGATAGCATCAATCGTTGATACTAGTCCAGTATCAACGGCATTTGCTACCTCTTGGTTACCATGACAAATTTCTACGCCATATTTTTTCCAAATCAAACCAAATGATGAATAAGGAATGCCATTTTCTCGCTCCCCTGCACCGCCACGTTGGTGATGATCAAAACGGCCGGCTTCAGGCTCATACTCACCACCTACATCAATCACAATATCTGCCTCGCCGATAACCTCTAAATTACGTGTGCGTATGAGTTTAAAAGAAGGAAAAATATTCTTAAGCGCAGCGATGCTGAAAACATCATCTGCATGAAAATTACCGTTGTGAGTTGCTATAGTTATATCTGTCATTTATTTTGTGTCATTTTAGAAAGGAATAGGAAGGTGCTGTTAGTTAAACGTTACTGTTTTGAGATTACTTATATAAGTAAAATTATAGGGCGGAGTCTATACCAAGATACCTAACAAAAACAGCTGATTTTTAATATCTATACCCTAAGACATATTACTAAAATAAGGAGTGAATTATCGTTGATTAAAGTGTGCAATAAAACAGATCCTAAATAACAGTTAGAAGTCTCATCTAGTATGAGTTCAACTGATATGAATTTTAAAACGTTTCATCATCACTACAAACAATCACTGAAAACTCACCATTCACATGTTCTGAGACCAAAAAATTTATGGGCTTACAACATACTTGGCAGTCTTCAATATACTGTTGGTCTACATCAGCTGAATCAATTAGCACTTCAATTGTTTCACCACAGTAAGGACACCCTATCGATTTCTCAGTTAATTGATTCAATTTTTACGACTCCCAATATTACCTAAATATACAACACGATTATTTTTTATTTAAAATGATCATTTCTTTCGCGACAAGTGCAGCTGAAGGTAAAAACATGGTGGAAACAATTCGTTGATCTATAACTACTGCATGCTTGTTTTTTAGGGTTTGTTTATTTTGTGCAATCGCACCATTTTTGTTTAACTGACTTTCAACAAAAAAAGGAAGCAAGCTTCCTTGCTTAGCCCATGATTTAGATTTTTCTGTGGAATTAGGATAACCAGCTATTTTTTTATTATTAACAAGAAACTGACCAGAAGATAAAACAACATTTGCAAAAGACCCGGCACCGTGACCTCCTGCGCCAATAATCCCGCCTGACTCATAGATTTGTGCAATAATTGTTTGTAAATCTTTATTATTAGCAACATCAAATAACGGACCATAGCCACCACCAACATACACTCCCCAATAATGAGTAGGGTCTATTTGCTTAGGTGTGAAAGAGTTCTCAGCTTTATCCATAAAACCTTCATATTTTATGGTATATCGACTAATACCTACAGGGTCCATCATAAATTTTACGTCCCCTCCATTGGGAGAAACAAAATCCACATCGTAACCATGACTTAAAAAAATATGATAAGGCGGGGCAACTTCCCATAGATTATTTCTAGCATCGTGCTTTTCAGGATCTCCCATATCAATTAGGTTTGATACAATAATTAAAACCTTTTTATTTGGGGTTGCATTAGCACTAACTGACATAAAAAATACTAGTATGAATACGATATAGAAAAAATATTTCATTACTTTCCTTAACACTGAGTTAGGTTATTAGTGTAGACGCTTTATAGTCATAAAAGGTTTAATAAAATTCCATTGTGTATTATTACGATCCTAGCTTCTATACACTAAATCCATTCTTGTTTTTCTGATGACACTGTAACTTCACTTTTTAATTCGCCAGTCTGCGCAGTTGATGAAGGTTCAATCATCATAAAGTGGGTATCATCTTCCGCTCTAGGGCAATGCTCTACACCTTTAGGTACAACATACATTTCGCCTGTGTTTAGAACAATATCGCCACTTCTTAGCTGTAGAGTAAGTTGACCTTTAAAAACAATAAAAAGCTCATCTTCATTTTCATGTTTATACCCGTTATCATTCGAGATGCAGGTTTCAGAGTGCTTGAGCGATTTCAAATCAAGGCGCTGTGATGTAATAATGGTTACTCCCTTATAAATCACAGCAACGATGAAGTGATATTGCTCAAGCTCTTCTTCGATGGGTTTAAAAGTCATTTATGCTGCGTTATTAAATTA
>MAAC01019332.1_pt1 | contig 42740 bp, 38 predicted proteins | sample 1115981 | NCBI WGS metagenome assembly MAAC01 (sample SAMN04961126, study PRJNA320927) | seawater metagenome | isolation source: sample BD02T64 sea water enriched with oil for 64 days | place: USA:Gulf of Mexico | collected 2013-07-27 | reverse complement strand
TCCCATTTGCGTTCTGCCCTTATGTACGCGCCCGTTCAGCGCCTTTGGTAATGGCCTCGCGCAGCTTCTTTTCAAGTGACTGCTGTTTGGCCTTGGTATGGTACTTCAGGCCAAAGGTATCCTTGACGTAAAATGTATCCACCACCTGTTCGCCATAGGTCGCAATCACCGCAGATGCAATGTTGACGTTCATATGGGCAAGCGCACGGGTCAGGTCATGCAGAAGGCCAGGGCGGTCACGGGTGTCGACCTCAATGATGGTGTAAAGTTCTGAACCCTCATTGTCGAAACTGATGTTTGTGGGTACCCGGAAGGAACGTTCACGTTTGTGGATTTTGTCTTTATCTTTAAGGGCTTCATGCGCGATAATTTTGCCCTGAAACGTTTTATTAATCATCTGTTTGAGGCGCTTATAGCGGTTTTTCGCAAAGGGATGACCATCGCCATCTTGGACCCAGAACACCGCCGTGGCGTAACCATCCTTTGAGGTATAGGTACGGGCATCAACCACGTTGGCACCGACAATTGCCAGCGCCCCCGCCATGCGCGAGAAAATCCCGTGGTGATCGGCCAGTGCAAAAGCGATGCGAGTGGCGTCGCGATCTTCGTCGGCGACGACATCAATACGAATTTCATCATCGGGAATGTCGCGTAAAAGTTTTGCAAAAGCCACATGTTGGCCAATGCGAAGGCCTTGCCAGTAGGGATCATAATGGCGCTTGGTTTCGGTGGTGAGTTCTTTTTTAGTCCAGTCGGGAAGGGCTGCGCGCAAGGCTTTGCGGGCTTCTGTGGAACGGGCCTCTGTGGTGAGGGCCTCGATGCCGTTTTCCAGCGCGTTGGCAGTTTCTTCATGCAAGCGCCGGATCAACATGGCTTTCCAGTTGTTCCAAGTGTCCGGGCCAACGCCGCGAATGTCACAGACGGTCAGGACGGTCAGCAAATCAAGCCGACGGCGTGAGCGCATGCGTTTGGCAAAATCACGCACCGTGCGGGGGTCAGAAATATCGCGTTTCTGGGCGACGTCAGACATCAGCAGGTGATTGCGAACAAGCCATTCAGCGGTTTCGGCTTCTTTCTTATTCAACCCAAGACGTGGGGCAATTTTACGGGTGATTTTCGCCCCAAGAACGGAATGATCATCCAAGCGGCCCTTGCCGATATCATGCAGTAGAAGAGCCATATAAATGGTCTTGCGGTTGATGCCTTTTGCTAAGATTCCAGAGGCCACGGGAAGTTCTTCAACCAGTTCTTTGCGTTCAATCTGGGCAAGGCTGGCGATGCATTGGATCGTGTGTTCATCGACTGTGTAGGAGTGGTACATATTGAACTGCATCATCGCGACAATCGGTTCAAACTCCGGCACAAAGGCCGAGAGAACACCCAGTTCATTCATGCGGCGCAAGGCCCGTTCGGGATTGCCGTGCTTCAGCAAAAGCCCTGTGAAAATGCGCACGGCTTCTGGGTTGCGGCGCATGTCATCATCGATCAGATCAAGGTTCGCCGAAAGAATGCGCATGGTATCTGGGTGAATCAGATATCCGGTGCGCAGGGCCTCTTCAAACAGGCGCAGAATGTTCAGCTTGTCTTGTAGGAAAGCCGCCTCGTCAGTGATGGAAATACGGTTCTGAACGATTTTCAGACCCTTCATCAGGCGTTTGCGATGGCGAAAAATACGCAAAAGATCAGGGGCTTGCTTGACGTGACTTGCTTCAAGAGCCGTTAGGAAAATGCGGGTCAATTCGCCCACGCGGGTGGCGTGACGGAAGTAATCTTGCATGAAGACTTCCACCGCCCGACGACCCGCGCGATCTGCGTATCCCATGCGTTTTGCGACCTCGACCTGAAGATCAAACGTCAGCTTATCTGTAGGTCGGTTGGTCAGCAGGTGTAGGTGGCAGCGTGTGGCCCAGAGGAAGTTTTCCGCCGCAATAAAGGCGTCAAATTCGTCATTGGTGAACATGTTCAACGCGCTAAGATCGTTTGTGTCATGTACGCCGTGCAGATATTTGGCGATCCAGAATAGGCTTTGCAGATCGCGTAGCCCGCCTTTTCCCTCTTTTACGTTGGGTTCGACCATGTAACGCTGGCCGCCTTGCTTTACATGGCGCGCAGCGCGTTCAGATAGTTTTGCCTCGATGAACTCAGAGGCGGTGCCTTTGAATAATTCGTCGTTTAGAGTATCGCGCAGTTTCTGCGCCAAGTCGGCGTCACCGGTGATGAACCGATTTTCCAGCAGGGCGGTTCGGATGGTGAAATCATCGCGGCCTTGATTGATGCAGTCGCGGATGGTGCGGGTAGCATTGCCGATTTTTAACTTCATATCCCAAAGGATATAGAGCAGGCTTTCCACCACGCTTTCGCCCCAAGCGGTGATCTTCCAAGGGCTGAGAAACAGCAGATCCACATCGGATTGCGGCGCCATTTCACCACGCCCATATCCGCCAACGGCGATCAGGGCGAGGCGTTCGCCCTCGGTCGGAAGGGGGTTGGGATGCAGGCGGGTTGTGACGACATCATAGGCCAGCGCCAAGATCACATCCATCAACCAGCTGCGTGCCCGAATTGCACCATGAGCGTTGCGGGGAGTTTTGGCAAACTCCGTGGCGATTACCTTGGAGCCAGCATCCAGTAAGCCGCGTAGAATATGCGTCACTTGTGCGCGCATCTCTCGGCTGTCGGTGGCGTCTTCAATGGCGTCACGCAGGAGGGTCTGCGCGGCGTCGGTATCAATAATGCTATCTGGCGCGCAGATAAGAGAATTGGGCGCAGGCGCAGGCAGGGAAATCCCGCCTGCGCCTGGCTTATCAGAAGCCCGCGTCACCGAAGGATCTCGGAGCAGGGGAGATTTGTGTAACTACACCATCTTCAATTGTGGAAACTGCAAGCGCGTGCTGGGAGGAGCCATCTGGCAGCAAACGGAAGATCCCGTTCACTCCAACAAAACCAGCAGGTTGTGTCAGAGCATCCACAGTCAGCGCATCATTGCGACCTGTTTTCAGAAGTGCGCCAATCGCAGCGATGCCGTCATAAGCAACGCCAGCAATCGGATGTGGCACGCTGGCATAAGCAGCGGCATACCGGGTTTCAAAGGTTTGCTGCATTCGACGATCTGGTGTGGCAAACCAGCCGCCTTGAACGCCGGGCTGTGTCAGCATTGTTGCTGGGCGATCCATACGACGCAGGCCGATGAATTGCAGTTCTTCTTGTGTGACACCGTTATCAAGCAACATCTGCGTGGTCAGACCAAGCGCGCCGCCACCACCAGAGGTGAAGAAAATCGCATTACTGCCGTTGTCGCGTGCCTGTCGACTGATTCCGGGGGCGGCTTGGATGACACCGTTTTGCGACAGTTCAAAGCCAGCGGTTGCAGTGATAGTGCCACCCGCGGCCCGAACTGCGGCACTGATCGCGTCACGGCCTCGGTTTTCGTTGGGGCTGTTGCCATGTACAATCATGATGTTCTGGCGCCCTTGAGAAACCGCATATTGCGCAAGACGGCTTGCCGTGTTGCGATAGCTGGTGCCCAAGGTGAAGACGTTGCCGCCCGCAATGGATGGGTTGTTGGAAAAGGATAGGATATTCACGTTCCGGTTTGATACCGCAACGCCGGCAGCATTGGCGGCAGGGGCAAAAACCGGACCAAGAATGATCTTGGCGCCATCGTTTACCGCCCGTGTCGCGGCGGCGGCTGCCATTTCGGGCTGGCCTCCGGTCGCGTAAACACGCAGATCAATATTGACGCCGTCCAGATCAGCGATAGCGAGGCGTGCTGCGTTTTCCAATGAAAGCGCAAGTGTGGCGTCAGATGCACGGGGCGATTCGTGTGGAACCAAGAGCGCAACTGGTACTGCGCGACCGGTGTTTACGGAGGGGCCTTGACGTGGGCCGGTGTCAATACACGCCGAAAGAGCGAAAAAAGTGAATAAAAGAGTGATTCTGGCGAATTGTGCGCGCAGCCGAAATAAAACAGTAGACATGGGGTTTCCTCGTTCCCTCGGACAGAAGATAAGCAGGCGCACAGGGTATGCTTTCGTTGCCCGGCTGTAAACGCGCGATCAGGGGGAATTTCATGACAGATGTTGCAACAACACAGGCGAACCTCGAAGCTGGTTCAATTATCTTCGTAGCGACCCCGATCGGTACGGCGCGCGATATCACTCTGCGCGCCCTTGATGTTTTGGCTCAGGCGGATGTTTTGGTGGCCGAAGACACGCGCACATTGCGTAAATTGATGGATATTCATGGGGTTGCACTGAATGGTCGCCCGTTGATTGCTTATCATGATCACAATGGTGCAGCCGTGCGCCCGCGTTTGCTGGGCCTTTTGGGCGAAGGTAAAACATTGGCCTATGCGTCAGAAGCTGGAACGCCTTTGGTGGCGGATCCCGGCTATGGCCTTGCGCAGGATGCATTGGATAACGGGTTTGCTGTCACGTCCGCGCCCGGCCCCTCAGCGGTAATTACTGCGCTGACAATTGCTGGCCTGCCAACAGATAGGTTCTTCTTTGCGGGATTTTCGCCGAATACCACCGCAGCGCGCAAAGGTTTCATTGAGGAAATGCGCGAGATCCCCGGCACATTGGTCTTCTATGAATCTCCCAAACGATTGGCAGCATTTTTAGCGGATGCCGCGCAGGTTCTGGGGGGGACACGTAAGGCAACGGTTTGCCGTGAGTTAACCAAGAAATTTGAAGAAGCGCGACGCGGTGACTTGTCCGAATTGGCCTCACATTACCAAGAAAATAAGGCGCGCGGAGAGGTTGTGGTGGTGATCGATCGCAGTCGTTCAGATTCTGTTAATGCAGAGACGTTAGAAGAGAGCCTGCGGCAGGCACTGACAACCATGCGTGTGCGCGACGCTGCGGATGCCGTTTCAACTGCACATGGTGTGGCGCGGCGTGATGTCTATCAACTGGCGATTGCGATGAATAAGGGAACCCGAGATGGAGGCGATGAGGACTGATCATAAAGCGCAAAAGGGTCGGACTGCTTATTATGCGGGCCTTGCAGCGGAAGATCAGGTGGCGCGTTATTATCTGCGTAAGGGCGCTGAATTGTTAGAGACCCGCTGGCGTGGTGAGGGCGGGGAAATTGATCTGATTGTTCGTGATCAGAACACGATTGTCTTTGTTGAAGTTAAGAAAAGTCAAAGTTTTGCGCAGGCGGCCCAATTGTTGGGCGCTGGGCAGATTACACGGATTATGGCCGCAGCTGAAGAATACATCGCAGCTTCTACCATGGGTATGAATACAGATATGCGCGTGGATGCTGCATTGGTCGATCAGGACGGTGTGATTGAGGTGATCGAAAATATCACGCTCGATTTCTAAGGAAAATCATCACGTTTTTGTTGCGCCCCATTGATCCTGTGCGCTTGGCAGTCCATGTATTTGAAACCTGAATTTTCCTGCCAGAAGAGGCCGCCTCATGAAAATCGCTTTTCAGATGGATCCAATCGGATCTGTGGATATCAATGCAGACAGCAGCTTTCGTTTGGCGGAAGAAGCTCAGGCACGCGGCCATGAGCTGTTTTTTTACACCCCCGACAAGCTGGCCTATGATGACGGCAAAATCACTGCGCGGGGCTTTCCCATCACTGTGAAGCGTGTGCAAGGCGATCACGTGGCATTTGGCACGGAAGAGACCGTAAACCTAGCCGATTTTGATGTGCTCTGGCTGCGCCAAGACCCGCCTTTTGATATGTCATATATCACGACCACCCACCTTTTGGACCGGATCCACCCTGATACACTTGTGGTGAATGACCCGTTTTGGGTGCGCAATTATCCGGAAAAATTGTTGGTCCTAGATTTCCCAGATCTGACGCCACCAACAACCATTGCGCGCGATTTGGAAACGCTTAAAGCGTTCAAAGAAAAGCACGGCGATATCATTCTGAAACCGCTTTATGGCAATGGTGGCGCGGGTGTTTTCCGCCTTGGTCCGGATGACCGCAACATGACGTCGTTGCATGAATTGTTCTCTGGCATCAACCGCGAGCCTCTGATTGCGCAGAAGTTTCTGCCAGTGGTTTCCGCTGGTGATAAACGTGTGATCTTGGTCGATGGTGAACCCGTTGGGGCAATTAACCGTGTGCCTGCCAAGGGTGAAACACGTTCCAATATGCACGTTGGTGGGCGGCCCGAGAAATGCGAATTGACCGCGCGTGACCTAGAAATATGCGCACGCATTGGCCCGCTTCTGCGTGAAAAAGGCCAAGTGTTTGTTGGGATCGATGTGATCGGTGACTGGCTGACCGAAATCAACGTCACCTCACCCACTGGCATCCAAGAATTGGAACGTTTTGATGGCGTGAATATTGCTGAGAAAATCTGGGAAGCGATTGAAGCACGTAAAGCTTGATCAGCTCTGGATTTTTTCGCGCGCGGCGATCAAGCGATAACTGACCGCCTCGCCAATATGGCGTTCCTGCACGTCGGGAACGCCTTCCAGATCGGCAATGGTGCGCGCCACACGCAAAACGCGATGATATCCGCGCGCAGACAGGCCAAATTTGTCCGAAAACTGGTTCAAAAGATTACGCCCGGCCGTATCAGGTGCCGCGATTTCTTCCAGCAGGCGCCCTTCAGCCATAGCATTGCTGGCGATGCCCGGGTGGGCCCGAAAGCGTTCCGTCTGAATATTGCGGGCGCTGGCCACGCGTTCTGCGATTGCGGCGGAGCATTCGCCCTCTTCTTGCGACGACAGATCCTGCCAAGCAACGGGGGGAATTTCTGCACGCAAATCAAAGCGATCCATGAGTGGGCCGGATACACGCCCTAAATAGGTTTCGCCGCAGATGGGCGCACGATTGCAGGCCCGGTCAGGATCTTGAAGATACCCACATTTACAAGGATTCGCAGCCGCGACCAACATAAAGCGGCAGGGATAGCGCACATGCGCATTGACGCGCGCGACGGTGATTGATCCGGTTTCAAGCGGTTGGCGCAACGTATCAAGTACCATGCTGGGAAACTCAGGAAATTCGTCCATGAACAGCACCCCGTTATGCGCAAGCGAAACCTCGCCCGGCTTCGCATCGCGCCCGCCCCCAGACAGCGCGGCGATAGAGGCCGTGTGATGCGGTTCGCGAAAGGGGCGTTGTCGTGAAATGCCGTCTGTTGGACCGCCACCAGACAGGGATGAAATGAGCGAGGTTTCAAGCGCTTCATCCGGTAGCAATGGCGGCAGAATGCTGGGGAGGCGTGCCGCCAACATGGATTTCCCAGAACCAGGTGGGCCAAGAAGAAAAACGTGATGATGCCCAGCGGCTGCGATCTCCATTGCGCGTTTGCCCCGGTGTTGCCCCTTGATATCTTTGAATTCTTTTGTGTTTTTAACCTCTTCAGCTGTGCCTGGCCGTGCTGCATTTAACGGCGCTTGACCCGTCAGGTGACGGATCACAGCATGTAGGTCGTTCGGGGCATATACGGCATTTGCATTAATCCAAGCCGCGCCCGCACCGGAAGCCTGTGGGCAGATCAGATCACGCCCGGTTTCAGCGGCGGAAAGGGCGGCGGGCAATGTCCCAGGTACATCAATCAAGGTGCCGTCTAGAGAAAGTTCACCCAAGGCGACGACCTGTTCGACCTTCTCTGCAGGCAAAACCCCCATGGCTGAAAGCAGCGCAAGCGCGATGGGCAAATCGTAATGCGACCCGGCTTTGGGCAGGTCGGCTGGGGACAGGTTGATCGTGATTTTCTTTGGCGGCAGCGCGATCTGTAAGGTGGTCAATGCTGCGCGCACCCGTTCGCGCGCTTCGGCCACGGCTTTGCCGGGCAGGCCGACGATAGCAAAACCGGGCAAGCCTGCGGCGGTGGCGCATTGCACCTCAACCAAGCGGGCGTCGATGCCTTCAAACGCGACTGTAAATGCCCGTGCCACCATGCCTATCCCCCGCGAAGCTGTTAACGATGGTTAACGCTACGCGGGGGATGGTTTACGAATGGTAAAGATCCATGAAAGTGGGCCAAGCTTCGGGATCAGCGACAGTTTTGTCACGGCAGGTTCGATTGCACATGCCAAAAACGCGGCCATCAATTTCCATTAACCAATTTGCAGGCTTGCCAGAATAGGGGCAGTTGGCATTTTCGGCATCCCCAAGCGCGACCTTGCGGGCCGGTGGTAAAGCCGCGGGCATAGGCCATGGTGTTGATGCGTGGGGCTGACTGTAACGGTCGAGCGGCGTGTCTATCGCAAGCCCAATCGCGCGCCATTGACGGAAGTTTTGATCATTCAGATGCAATTGCACATATTGCTGCGTTTTTGCGTCAACGGGCAGGTTAAACCCAGCGATTCTTGCTGCGACCGGGGCGTAAAATGCATCTGCTGCGCTGTAGTCACCGCAAAGCCAGCCATCTGTGCTGCCAGTCGCTTCGCGCGCCCTAGACCATAGGGATTCCAATTGGTTGAGGTCTTGTTGCAACGCATCAGACACTGGCACATCTGTATAGGCACGAGCCAAATCCATTGGGCAGTCGTTGCGCAGTGTCATGAAGCCCGAATGCATGGTTGCAACCAGCGTGCGGGCAATCGCTCGGGCGGCAGGATCTTTCGGCCAAATGCGATTTTCGGGGAAGCGGTCCGCCAACTCTTCCGCAATCGCGAGGGAATCGTCAATCGCGACGGCTTCCGGCGTCAGCAACAGCGGGACGGTGCATGTTGGGCCATAGGCCGCCAATTGTTCTCGGACAGGCGCGTCAATGAAGCGGAGATATTCCGTTTCGATGTCTGCCCCGGAAAGTTTTGCAAGAAGCCAGCCGCGCATGGACCAGCTGGAATGAATTCGGTCGCCAAGGATCAGTTTATAAGTCATGACGAGTGTATAGTTTAGATTGATGTATTTCGTAAATGAATGTTTATGTGGTTATATATCAATATAATTGATGTACGCGCGACCGTGACGTCGTTACGCTTGAGTTGGCTGTGCAGGAGGCCTAAACCTATCTTAACATCGTGGGAACGCGGCAGAAAGGGCAGAAAATGCTGGCAGGTAAGAAAGTTCTCCTGATTATCGGGGGTGGGATTGCAGCGTTTAAATCGTTGGACTTGATCCGACGTTTGCGCGAGCGGGGTGCCGAAGTTGTTCCAGTGCTGACCCGCGCGGCGGAAGAATTTGTGACGCCTTTATCGGCATCAGCTTTGTCGGCGCAGAAAGTCTATCGAGATCTGTTTGATCTGACAGACGAGGCCGAAATGGGGCATATTGAATTGTCACGCGCCGCCGACTTGGTGGTGGTCGCCCCTGCGACTGCGGATCTGATGGGCAAGATGGCGAATGGGTTGGCGAATGATCTGGCCTCGACGCTTTTGATGGCGACGGATAAACGCGTGATGATCGTGCCTGCGATGAATGTGCGGATGTGGGAACACGCCGCGACACAACGCAATTTGAAGACCTTGCAAAGTGATGGAATTTTGATCTGTGGCCCGGATGAAGGTGCGATGGCCTGCGGTGAATTTGGTCCAGGACGCATGGCGGAAGTGCCTGAAATCGTTGCTGCGGTTGAATCCGCTTTGCGGGATGGCCCGTTGAAGGGAAAGCGGGTGGTTGTGACCTCTGGCCCGACACATGAACCAATTGACCCGGTGCGCTACATTGCCAATAGATCCTCAGGTGCGCAGGGCACGGCGATTGCCGCGGCGCTGGCGGCGCTGGGCGCGGATGTGGTGTTTGTCACGGGGCCTGCGGATGTGGCGCGACCACAAGGGGTTGATGTTATTGAGGTTCAGAGCGCGCGTGAGATGCTTGAGGCCACGCAGAAAGCTTTACCAGCGGATGCGGCTGTGTTTGCAGCGGCGGTAGCGGATTGGCGGGTTGTTTCGGCCAGTGATAGCAAGATCAAGAAGGACGGATCTGGGAAATTACCGGTTCTGGAATTCGCGGAAAATCCGGATATTCTGGCGACGGTTTCGCAAATGGAAGCTGGGCGACCAGCCTTGGTTGTCGGGTTCGCAGCGGAGACGGATGATGTGATTTCCAATGCAACGGCGAAGCGGGTGCGCAAACAATGTGATTGGATTGTTGCCAATGATGTTAGCCCTGAAACCGGTATTATGGGCGGAACAGAAAATCAGGTGGTGATGATTTCTGACAGCGGTGCTGAGGCTTGGCCGCGCATGGGCAAGGGTGATGTGGCAAAACGGTTGGCCGCAGAGATTTCCGTGGCGCTTGATGCAAGTAACTAAACCTTTGGTGGGAAGTATTTGGGCAAGATGAAAGCGGATGTAATGAATGGACCTGTGATTGGGTTTAAATGGCTTGAAGGTGCGGATCAGGCGCTGGGCTTGCCACAATATGAGACCGTGGGTGCGGCGGGCGCTGATCTGCGTGCGAATTTTGCGCCAGATGCACGAGAAGGTGTAGTTCTTGACGTGGGCGCACGGATTTTGGTGCCAACGGGTCTCTCGCTTGAAATTCCGCAAGGATTTGAGGTGCAGGTTAGGCCGCGTTCTGGATTGGCATTGAAACATGGGATTACCTTGCCCAATAGCCCCGGGACGATCGACAGTGATTATCGGGGACCTTTGGGGGTGATTGTGCAGAACGCTGGGCAGAAAGCCTTTGAGATTACACATGGAATGAGAATTGCGCAGATGGTGGTTGCGCCTGTGGTGCAGGGGCGGTTTGAGTTGGTTGAGACCCATTCAAAGACTGCACGCGGCGTTGGGGGCTTTGGCTCAACGGGTGTGAAATGATCCTATTTTTCTTTATGTCGGCGGTGCTTTGGATCGTTGGCATTATAATGCGAGCACCCGTGAGAGATCGGTTAATTATGATTGGCGGTTTGTTTGTGTTGATCCTGCTGTCGCATCTGGTTTTACCCGAAGGTCATGCAGTGCGTGCGGCCTTTGGTGGCAGCTTTACACATTGGCTGTTGTTTGCGGTTTTTGCCAGCTTTGCCATGCTGTATGCCAGATGGGTGAAACGCTTGAAGGCACGGCGTTTACCTGCAGTTGTGGCTGAAAAGGATACAGGCGACATGACACAAAATCTTGCCGGGGCAACCCCAGAACCGCTTTTTGCAGATGGCGAATTGGAACGTTATGCGCGCCATATCGTACTGCATGATATTGGTGGGCCGGGGCAGAAAGCGTTGAAAGAAGCGCGGGTTTTGGTTGTTGGGGCAGGGGGGCTTGGATCGCCAGCTTTGATGTATCTTGCGGCTTCGGGCATCGGCACGATTGAGATTGTCGATGATGATGTTGTTGAATTGTCGAATTTGCAACGCCAGGTCATCCACTCGGAGGAGGCGCAGGGGCAAGCGAAGGTGGCTTCTGCTGCGGCACGGATTGCGCAAATAAATTCACATTGCAACGTGATTACCCATGAGATGCGTTTGGATGGGCAAAGTGCGGATACCTTGATCTCTGGCGTGGATATCGTGTTGGATGGTTGCGATAATTTCACGACCCGCTATCTGGTGAATGAGATCTGCGTGAAATATGGAAAACCTCTTGTTTCTGGGGCGTTAAGTCAGTGGGAAGGGCAGTTGTCTGTCTTTGATCCTACAAATGGTTCGCCCTGTTACTATTGCGTTTTTCCTAAAGCTCCGACTGGTGATCAGGCGCCGACTTGTGCGACGGCAGGGGTCTTGTCACCTTTGCCCGGGGTGATCGGCACAATGATGGCGGTTGAGGCGGTGAAGCTTATCACGGGAGCTGGGGCCGTGTTGCGCGGCGAAATGCTTATCTATGATGCGAAATATGCTGAGACCCGGAAAATCCGGTTGCAAAAAGGCTTTGATTGCCCGGTTTGTAGCGTAAAACCGTAAGGCCACTTGCATCATGCGTCTGCCTATACATAGTAGTGTAAAATTTTAACGATAGGGAGCTAACAATGAGACTGACATCCATTCTGGCCGCATGTGCGGCTGCTTTCGTAACAACTTCTGCGCTGGCGGATGGGCAAGTGCCTGATCTGGGCGGCAAGGAAGTTGTCATTGTAACCGAAAATGCATATCCGCCTTTGCAGTTTATTGACGCTGACGGCAACGCCGTAGGTTGGGAATATGACGCGATGGAAGAGATTGCGAAACGTCTCAACATTGACGTGACCTATGAGAACATCAGCTGGGATGCGATGATTGCTTCTGTGTCGCAGGGACAGTTTGATCTGGGTATGACCGGGATCACAATTCGTGATGATCGTGCGGAAGTCGTTGATTTTTCTGACGCTTATATGCGTTCTGAAATGGTGATGTTGGTACGTGGCGATGAAACCCGCTTCTCCGATGCGGCGACATTTGGCACGGATGATGATCTGTTGATGGGCGCGCAGCCAGGCACAACGCCGTTTTATGTCGGTATCTATGAAGTGCTGGATGGTGACGAATCCAACGCACGTATGCGCCTGTTTGAAACCTTTGGTGCGGGCGTTGAAGCGCTGAAAACGGGCGATGTTGATTTGGTGCTGACCGATGGTACGGCGGGCAACGGTTATGTTGCGGCCTCTGATGGTGCGTTGAAAATCATTGGCAGCCCATTGGGCACCGAGGATTTTGGTTTCATCTTCCCCAAAGGTTCTGACTTGGTTGAGCCGATGAATGCCGCGATTGCCGCGATGCAGGCTGATGGCACCATGGATGCGCTGAATACCAAGTGGTTCCTTGAATACAAAATTGGCGGTTGAATTACCCCGCTGCGCCCCGGTTTAAGCCGGGGCGTTTTTACTTCCGGGCGTGCCCCAACTGAATATTTATGATGACCCCCAGACCTTCTGAAGACAAACCCGATTTTCCATGGTGGCTGATCGCGATAATCGCGTTCGCGGCCTTTTTTGTGTTTCAGGCATTGGGAAACCCAATTTACGAACAAGTAGCTGGCAAGCTCATTAAAGGCGTGAAAATCACGGTTTTTGTGACGCTGGTTGGGTTCTTTCTGGCATCAGTTTTTGGTTTGATATTGGCGGTGGCAAGCCTGTCAAAATACCAAGTGATACGCCAAATCGCACGCTTCTATGTCGAAGTTGTGCGCGGATTGCCGATCTTGGTGATCCTGCTTTATGTCAGTTTCGTACTGGCCCCCGGTGCGGTGCAAGGCTGGAACTGGATTGCAGAAAACGTCGGGCTTGATCCAATCCGCACCCGAGATTTCACCTTTCTATGGCGCGCCGTTATTGCGCTGACGATTGGTTATTCCGCGTTTATTTCTGAGGTGTTTCGCGCCGGTATCTTATCCGTTGATGAAGGTCAGATTGAAGCGGCTGAGGCTTTGGGTCTGAACGTCTTTCAACGATTTCGCCATATCGTTTTCCCCCAAGCAATCCGCACAATCATGCCACCTTTGGGCAATGATTTCATAGCGATGATTAAAGATTCATCACTGGTATCTGTGCTGGGTGTGCTTGATATTACTCAGCTGGGCAAGGTCACGGCGGCGGGCAATTTCCGCTATTTTGAGACCTATAACGTGGTTGCGATGCTGTATTTGACGTTGACCGTGACGCTATCGCTGTTGTTACGCAAACTTGAAGCAAAGATGCGCGGAAAGTACCCTTGATTTGACGTTCCCCTCTGGACGATTGCGGTGGCGACACATAGCTTCTGTCCAAAGGAGATCCCTATGACCAACCCGCTTCTCGCCCCTTGGAACACACCGTTTGAACTACCGCCTTTCGCGCTGGTTAAAGACGAAGACTTCGCGCCCGCATTTGAGGTTGCGCTGAAGGAAGGGCGGGAGAGGATTGCAGAGATTGCGGAAAATCCGGACGCGCCAACGTTTGAGAACACCATTGAAGCTTTAGAATTGGCCGATGAAAACCTAGGTCGCGTATTGGGCACGTTTTACGGAATCGCCGGTGCTGACAGCAATGACGCCCGCGAGAACTTGCAACGTGAATTTGCGCCGAAGCTGTCAGCTTATGGATCTGAATTGACGATGAACCCCTTGATCTGGACTCGGATTAAAACGGTTTGGGAAGCACGCGAGGCGCTGGATGAGCAGCAACAACGCCTATTGTATCTCTATCGTCGTAATTTCATTCGGTCGGGCGCTGATCTGGAAGGTCAGGCTCGCGCACGCCTGACAGAGGTGAAATCACGCCTTGCGGTTTTGGGTACGGATTTCTCACAGAATTTGCTGGCAGATGAACGTGAATGGTTCATGAAGCTGGGTGCGGATGACCTTGGTGGATTACCAGATTTTCTGTTGGAAGCCATGAAAGGTGCGGCGGATGAGAAGGGCTTTGAGGGCCATGTTGTGACCCTGTCACGATCCCTGATTGTGCCGTTCTTGCAGTTTTCCATACGTCGTGATCTGCGCGAAGTTGCTTATAAAGCCTGGGCTGCGCGTGGGGCGAATAACGGGGAAACCGACAATCGCGGGATCGCGGCGGAAACGCTGGCGCTGCGTCATGAACGCGCGCAATTGCTGGGCTATAAAGATTTCGCGGCTTATAAGCTTGAAACAGAGATGGCGGGCAATGCTGGGAACGTGCGCGATCTGTTGATGCAGGTCTGGAAACCGGCCCGTGCGGCGGCACTGAAAGACCAGACCGTGCTGGAAGAAATGATGCGCAATGATGGTATCAATGGCGCGTTGCAGGCTTGGGATTGGCACCATTATTCGGAACGCCGCCGGAAGGCAGAACATGATCTGGATGAGGCCGAACTGAAGCCCTATTTGCAGCTTGAGAAGATGATCGAGGCATCGTTTGACTGTGCCAATCGTTTGTTCGGGTTGGAATTTACCCCACTTGAAGCAGAAATGTACCATGAGGACGTGCGCGCTTGGGAAGTGACCCGTGGCGGTAAGCATATGGCGGTATTTATCGGCGATTATTTCGCGCGTGGATCGAAACGCTCTGGTGCTTGGTGTATGGCGATGCGCAGCCAGAAAACTTTGGGCGGCGATACGCGCCCGCATGTGGTGAATGTCTGTAACTTTGCCAAACCTGCCCCTGGGGCGGCAGCACTTTTGTCGTTTGATGATGCACGCACATTGTTTCATGAATTCGGCCATGCTTTGCATCAAATGCTCTCTGATGTGCGTTATGAGGCGATTTCTGGAACATCGGTCGCGCGTGATTTTGTTGAGCTGCCAAGCCAGTTGTATGAACATTGGTTGTCAGTGCCTGAGGTGCTGTCGAAATATGCGGTGCATGCGCAAACCGGTCAGGCGATGCCGCAGGATATGTTGCAGCGCCTGCTGGATGCGCAGACTTATGACATGGGGTTTTCAACCGTGGAATATGTTGCGTCGGCTTTGGTGGATCTCGCGTTTCATGAAGGTGAACCGGCCAAAGATGTGATGGCGAAACAGGCTGAGGTTTTGGGCGGTATTGGCATGCCTGAGGCGATTGAAATGCGTCACCGTTCCCCACAATTCGCACATGTCTTTTCGGGCGATGGCTATTCTTCGGGCTATTACAGCTACATGTGGTCCGAGGTCATGGATGCGGATGCCTTTGAAGCTTTTGAAGAGGCTGGCAGCGCGTTTGACCCGGCTTTGGCAAAGAACCTAGAAGAGAATATTCTATCCGCTGGTGGATCAAAGGAAGCTGATGTTCTGTATAAGGCGTTTCGCGGTCGGATGCCCGATGCGACGGCCTTGCTGAAGGGCCGGGGCCTAGAGTAGGCCCTGCGGCTTTTGAGTATTTACGGCAAGGTGAAAACGGGTTGAGGGTTATTCTCGTAACTCGTTTTCACCGACACCCCAGATCGACGTTTTGGGGACCCAGCCGCGATAACCTTCGGCAGAAATACGGCACCAGTTGGGGCCGCATTCCATCAGGCGGGCGATTGCGCCTTCCTCAATGCGGGCATTTTCGCGTGCCGTTTCCGTTGCACTGTCGCGCATCGATAATAGATCTTCTTTCACGATGATGGTCCGCGAACCCGATAGCAGAGAATAGTGCACCCAGCCGCCGACACCATCACGATCTTCAACGCGGCGCCAGTGGCCAAATTCTGCGGTGATGCGCAGCGGCATATTGCGATGCTGAAAGACCCAATCGATCCGATGCGTCAGGCCCGGGCCACGGCGAATATTGGCCTGTGATGCTTTCATCGAGACAAAGCGGGGAATCGGCAGATTGGTAACGGGTCCGGTCGCCTGTTCTGTCTGGGCGTGCAAATTACGGGCGAAAACCCCGCCCCACAGTGAAAATACCAGTATAATCGTTAAGATACGTGCCATGCGACAGTCTGCCCCTGCGGTTTATTCAGTGAAAAGGCCCGAAAGTTGCGATCTGACCCGGCAGAGTTCTTGTGCCCTGCGTCTGTATCGGTCAATTTGACAGGAACCACCATTGAAGAAAAGATCCGGGAGTAAGCCAATGCAAAAGGAACGGTTGAGTGTTGTTGTGACGCGACGGTTGCCCGAGGCGGTTGAAACCCGCATGACTGAGTTGTTTGACGTGACGCTGCGTGATGACGACACCCCAATGACGGCGGATGAGCTGGTTGCCGCGATGCAAAACGCTGACGTTTTGGTGCCGACAATCAATGACAAATTGGATGCGCGTATACTTACGCGCGCAGGCGATCGGTTGAAGTTGATTGCCAGTTTCGGCGCAGGGGTTGATCACATTGATGTGGAAACTGCCCGGCGACGCGGTATTCTGGTTTCCAACACACCCGGCGTTTCTGCCGATGATACCGCTGATATGACGATGGCGCTTTTGCTGGCCACGACCCGGCGCATTCCCGAAGGGCTTGCGGTGATGCAGGCCGGAAACTGGGAAGGCTGGTCTCCGACTGCGCTTCTGGGCGGACGCATTGGCGGACGTCGTTTGGGCATTTTGGGCATGGGGCGCATTGGTCAGGCGGTGGCACGCCGGGCAAAGGCCTTTGGTATGCAGATCCATTATCACAACCGCAAACGTCTGCACGCGGATACGGAAGCTGAGCTTGAGGCGACATATTGGGAAAGTCTCGATCAGATGGTTGCACGAATGGATGTGATTTCTGTGAATTGCCCACATACCCCATCAACGTTTCACCTGATGAATGCGCGGCGTCTGAAGCTAATGAAGCCCGAAGCGGTGATCGTGAACACCTCACGCGGGGAAGTTATCGATGAAAATGCACTGACTCGCATGTTGCGTTCACGTGAAATCGCCGGCGCTGGGCTTGATGTTTATGAACATGGGCAGGATGTGAACCCGCGCTTGCGGGAACTTGATAACGTTGTTTTGCTACCTCATATGGCGTCAGCGACGGTCGAGGGGCGCCTTGAGATGGGTGAGAAGGTTTTGTTGAATATCAAGACCTTTGACGATGGTCACCGTCCGCCGGATCAGGTTGTTCCTGGGATGCTTTGAGCGCATGGAGTAACTATTAAGCAAACAAGCAAACGCCTCGCGGTGCACCCCCTTGGCAAACAGGTTTCTAGGGCGTATACGCCGCCTCTGAGCCACAGGAGTCCGCCCGATGCAAGCCAGCGCAAATCTTAACGTCATGATCAAGGCCGCCCGTAAGGCAGGCCGTTCCCTCGCCAAAGATTTCCGGGAGGTCGAGAACCTTCAGGTGTCGATGAAAGGCCCCGGCGATTTCGTGTCGCGCGCTGATGTCGCTGCTGAAGCGATCCTGAAGGAAGAACTGATGGGCGCACGCCCGACCTATGGTTGGTGTGCTGAAGAAAGCAAAGAAATTCCTGGCCAAGATCCGACACGTCGTTGGATTGTTGATCCGCTGGATGGCACGACGAACTATCTGCATGGTATGCCGCATTTTGCCGTATCCGTCGCCTTGGAACACAAAGGCAATATCATTGCTGGTGTGGTCTATGATCCAGCCAAAGACGAGTTGTTCTTTGCTGAAAAAGGCCAAGGCGCTTGGATGAATGAAAGTCGTTTGCGGGTTTCTGGGCGTAATCGGATGATCGAAAGCGTCTTCGCAACCGGTGTGCCATTTGGTGGCGGCAAATACCTGCCAGCCAGCTTGCAAGATCTTGCACGTTTGATGCCTGCTTGTGCTGGTGTGCGTCGCTGGGGTGCCGCTTCACTTGATCTCGCTTATGTGGCGGCTGGCCGTTACGAAGGCTATTGGGAACGTGGCCTGCAGCCGTGGGATCTCGCGGCTGGTCTGATCATCGTGCGTGAAGCTGGTGGTTTTGCTGAGCCGATGCGCGAAGGTCAGGATATTTTGGAAACCGGCCATGTGGTTGCTTCCAATGAGGCGATTTTTGAACGTTTTTCTAAAGTAATCCGTGATCGTGAGCCGGTTGAAACTGGCGAAAGCTAAGAAATCGGAAATATAAATTTCAAAGCCCTGCCAATGTGCAGGGCTTTTTTGTACCCAACTATTTGTCTCGGGGGTGGTTCACGCCATCTGACCAAGGAATATCACCAAGCTTTGATGGATTTATCCCCTCAATAGCCGCAACATTGACACCATATTGGGTTGGGTCGGATCGGCGTTGATGATGGGTGTAAATACCGCAAGTTTTGCAAAAGTAATGTTTCGCGGTACCTGTACCCCATTGATATAACGATAGATTATCAGCACCTTTCACGATCACAACACCGCCGTCTACGGGTGCAGAAACCGCAATTGCGCCACGTCTGCGGCAATAGGAACAGTCACAGCGTCGCGCCGTTTCAAGCCCTTGTGACAGGGTGACAGCCAGTTCAACCGCGCCGCAATGGCAGGTTAGTTTCAGGGGATACTTCATCTCGGGCAGGGTCATCGACGCCTCCTGATTATGGGAATGGAACTGCGGGTGAGAGGGCCATATTTGCTTTCGGGATGGTCCGGGTGCCCATGCGTTTTATTCCAAAATGCGGTGCCGCCTTTGCGCAGCCAAAACGGCAACATCAGCGCAACCCCCGCAATAAATCCACCAACATGAGCCAGCCATGCAACGCCAGAATCACCGCCATTCAGCGTTGACCAAACTTGAAACCCGAACCAGATCCCAAGAACGACCCAGGCCCGGAAACTGAAGATTTTGAAAAAGATGATGATCAATAATAGGACGTCGATCTTTGCTTTCGGGAATAGCAAAAGATAGCCCCCCATAACCCCCGCAATCGCGCCGGAGGCCCCGACCGTCGGGATGAAGCTGTTAGGGTCCGCAACCACCTGCATAAACCCGGCAGCCGCGCCAGTGGCAAGGTAGAAGGCCAGAAACCCGATATGCCCAAGCTCATCTTCCATGTTGTCCCCAAAAATCCATAGGAACAGCATATTGCCGGCGAGATGCATAAAGCCGCCATGCAAAAACTGATAGCTGATCAACGTATAGATTTCCCTCCCATGAGAGACATCAACAGGTTGCAGCGCCCAGTTATTGAACAGTGGTACAAAGACGCGCATATCGTCAATATCGCCCCAATAACTGAGGAAAACGAGGATATTTATGGCGATTAGGCCCCAGGTGACGATGGGTTTTCGGGTCGACGGATTGTGGTCGCGAATGGGTATGAGCATGGGCGCACGGTTGCCCATGCGCCCTCTCAGGTCAAGCAGATGCTGCTTTTGCTTTGCTCTTAGTTCTCACCAACTTCAGCCAGCAGTGCCGCATTGCCACCGGCTGCTGTGGTGTCAATACACAGATGGCGTTCCAGCAGGGTACGGCTTTCATCGGGGACGTCGCCGATCAATGGCAAAATCGCCCCGTCACGGGCCGCCAAGGCACGGGCATAATCGCGTGCCTGTGTTGCATCGCCCCAGAAGATCGCACCGGAAAAACCTTCAAGTTGTTCTAGGTCATCCGTTGAAAGCGCGTGTGCAATCACCCCGGACCCACCGGCAGCATGAACGGCATCCAGTTGTTTTTGCGCAGCTTCCTGACCGGGCCCCATGCAAAGCAGAGGCGTACGAGCCGTCGTGGACAGCTGATTACTTTCGCCGGTCGGGCCAGGCAGGGCGGTGTTACTTTTGCTCTCCGCCGCAAGGTTCGCTTGGGTTTGCAACGCGATCTGAATATCCGCAAGCGCGGTTTTTTCAGTCGTACCTCCGTCAGAGGTTTGGGCTTCTGTCGCATAGAAACGGTTCAGATACATAGGACCACCGGCTTTTGGACCTGTGCCAGAAAGGCCTTCCCCGCCAAAGGGTTGGCTGCCAACAATCGCACCAATTTGGTTGCGGTTTACATAGATGTTGCCAGCATGAATGCGTTCGACCACATGTTGAACGCGGTCATCAATACGGGTGTGCAGGCCGAAGGTCAGGCCATAACCGGTGGCGTTAATATCATCAATCACCTGATCGAGATCCTGTGATTTGAAGCGCGCGACATGCAAAATAGGACCGAAGATTTCACGGGTCATCTCGGCGATGCCATTCACCGAAAGCACGGCTGGCGCGATGAAGTTCCCACTGTCTGGCGTGCTTAATTCATGCAGAACACGGCCATTTTTCCGGGCTTCGGTCACATAATCGCCAATGTCCTGGCGTGCCAGATCATCAATCACCGGGCCGGTGTCTGTGGTGATATCCCACGGGTCGCCGGGGGTGAGTTCATCCAATGCGCCATGTAGCATTTTCAGGAAGTTGTCGGCGATATCTTCTTGAACATAAAGACATCGCAGGGCTGAACAGCGTTGTCCGGCGGATTGAAATGCACTTTCAATTACGGCTTGAACCGCTTGTTCAGGCAGGGCGGTGCTGTCGACGATCATGGCGTTCAACCCGCCGGTTTCGGCGATCAGCGGCGCGGATGGGGACAGGTTTTCTGCCATGGTACGACGGATACGCAAGGCCGTCGCTGTGGAACCTGTAAAGCAAACCCCGGACACTTTGGCGTTTGACGTTAGTGCTGCTCCAACACGGGATCCTGGGCCGGGGATATACTGCATTGCCGTGCGCGGAACGCCCGCTTCATGCAGCAATTGTATGGCGCGGAAGGCGACCAGCGGGGTTTGATCTGCAGGCTTGGCGAGCACCGCATTCCCTGCGGCGAGGGCAGCCGCGATTTGGCCGGTGAAAATCGCGAGGGGGAAATTCCAGGGAGAAATGCAGGTGAAAACACCTGCGGCCTCACTGCTGCGCTTTTCGGCTTCATCCGCATAGAAACGAATGAAATCAACAGCCTCACGTAATTCGGCCACGGCGTCAGGTAGGGTTTTTCCGGCTTCGCGTGCAAGCAGCGCAAAAAGCTCGGCGTGGTGCGTTTCATATAGATCAGCCGCCTTGCGCAGGATCGCGGCGCGGGCAGATGGTGTATCATCCCAGGGCGTTGCCGCGTCGATAGCCGCTGTGACATCTGCGTCGGATGCCGCCGCGATGCTGCCAGGGGTGTCATCTGGGCAGGCAGGGTTCAGCACCGGTTTCGCGGACTCCGGTGTCGCGTCAATCGCCAATAATGGTGTGCCGTTCCAAGTGCTGTGGTGGAAGGGCTCACGGGAGGCGTCAAGGGCTTCAAGTTCTGGCGCATGGGCGATATCCCAGCCGCGCGAATTCACGCGATCGCCAAACAGCGCATCAGGTGTTTTGATCGCTGGATTGAGCGGGGTTGAAAGATATGCTTCGACCTCAGTCAAAGGGTCAGAGGCCACTTCTTCGGGCGTGACGTCTTCGTCAACGATCTGGTTCACAAAGGATGAATTTGCGCCGTTTTCAAGTAGACGCCGCACAAGATAGGCCAATAGATCTTTATGTTCACCCACGGGGGCGTAAATCCGACAACCGGTATTTTCTGCCTCCAAAACAATATCATGTAGACGTTCGCCCATGCCATGTAGACGCTGAAATTCGTAATCTTCCGGCGTGCAATTCTGCGATTTCGCAATCTCAAGGATCGCCGCCGCCGTATGTGCGTTATGGGTCGCGAATTGCGGATAGATCACGTCGGTGCGTGACAAAAGCTTGCGGGCATTTGCGATATAAAACAGGTCGGTTGATGCTTTGCGCGTGAACACAGGGAAACCCGGCGCGCCGATTTCTTGGGCGTGTTTGATCTCTGTGTCCCAATACGCACCCTTCACCAGACGCACCATAATGCGACGATTAAGGCGTTCACACAGGGCGGCGAGCCAATCAATTGTTGCGCCACAACGCGGGCCATATGCCTGCACCACAACACCAAATCCATCCCAGTTTTCAAGGCCTGGACCTTCCAGAACGGCCTGGATCACATCAAGTGATAGGGAGAGCCGATCAGCCTCCTCCGCATCAATGTTAAAACCCATGCCTGCGGATTTTGCGAGCAGGGCAAGCGAACGTACACGTGGCACAAGTTCGGCCATCACACGTTCTAGCTGAGCCTCTTCATATCGCGGATGCAGGGCGGAAAGTTTGACCGAAATGCCTGGATTGGTGCGGATGTTTTCATTGGTGCAGGCGTTGGCAATTGCCGATATCGCGCGGGAATAAGAAAGATGGTAACGTTTGGCATCGGCATCGGTGCGCGCCGCTTCGCCCAACATATCATAGGAATAACTGTAACCTTTTGCCTCCAATTCCTGCGCACGTTTCATTGCGGCTTGGATGTCTTCGCCCAACACGAACTGACGCCCCATTTCCTTCATGGCGCGCGATACCGCGGTGCGGATCACAGGTTCGCCCAGACGTTTCACGGCACCACGTAGGTGGCCCGCGAGGCCCGGGGATTTTTCCTCAAGCACTTTACCGGTCAACATCAAAGCCCAAGTGGAGGCATTGACCAGCGATGAGGAGGATGCGCCAAGGTGCTTGCCCCAATCGGATGGCGCGATTTTATCTTCAATCAATGCATCAATTGTGTCGGCATCCGGCACCCGTAACAGAGCCTCGGCCAAACACATCAACGCCACGCCTTCATCGGTGGACAACCCATATTCAGCCAGGAAAACTTCCATCAGCCCAGGGCGGGCAGAGCCACGAATCTCCCGCACCAAATCGGCCGCGTGGGCTGAAACACGCGCACGGTCTTTCTGGGATAAACCCGTTTCCTGAAGAAGGGTCGGCAGGATTTCAGCTTCATCAGCATATTTGCGTGCATCAATGGTCTGGCGCAGGGGGGCAAGCGGGGCGTGAGGCATGATTGACCTTTGTGTATTGGGGTTGCTTTTCCCCATATTATCACGGCAATCTTAGGCGATATGACTGAATATGTGGATTATTCAGGCGAAAGGTTTGAATATGTCGGAAAATGAAGGTGAAACGAAAAGTACGCTGGATGCGTTTGATCGTAAGATTCTGGATGAGCTTGCAACAGATGGCCGGATGAATGTCACAGAGCTTGCCCGGCGCATTGGCTTGTCAAAATCGCCGGTGCAGGCCCGTCTGAAACGATTGGAAGATAACGGCATCATTCGGGGGTATCGCGCGCTGCTTGATCCGGTTCGCCTTGGTCTGGATCACGTCGCTTTTGTTGAGGTCCGCATGACGGATACCCGCGAAGCCGCACTTTCGGCGTTTAACAAAGCCGTTCTACAGGTCGCCGAGATCGAAGAATGTTACATGCTTGCGGCGAATTTTGACTATCTCCTGAAGATCCGCGCTAAAGATATGCGGGCTTATCGCCGGGTTCTGGCAGAAAAAATATCGACATTACCCTATGTTGGCAGCACCTCCACCTATGTTGCGATGCAGGCTGTGAAAGATAGTGGAATCTAAAGATGGTGAAAGCAGTTGAAGGTACGGTTCTTGTATGCTTCATCATTGGGACGAATTTTACAAAAGGAATGAATATGTTGTTTTCTAAATTTACATCCGGCCTGATCCTTGCGGTCACCGTGGCGTCTCCCGCAATGGCTGAATCGCCAAAAGTGCCTGGTCTCGCGCCCTCTATACAGATGCTGTCCACCGTTGATTTTGGTGATAATTCCGGCCCTTATGCGGATGATTGGGAATGTGATGATAGCCGTTTTATCGGCTGGGGCGTTGCGACCTCTACTGATTCCAGCAACAACGGCACAGATGCCAGCGATTGCCGCCACCTGTTTGAAATTGGTCAGCTTCGCGTGAACCGGACACAGGCGGAATTCCCAGCTGAAATGTGTGCTCAGGTGAACTTTGGCACCGACGAAGGGGCTTATTCACACGATAAGGAATGTGATGATCCGCGTTTTACGGGGGCTGCGATGCATAGCATTCTAAACTTTGAAGACCTTGGCCGGGATGCGAGCGATTGTCAGGCGCTTTGTGAAAGCGGCGCGATCTGGCTGCGCTGATCTTAGTCAAAAAAATGCAGCGGCAGGCGATCTGCCGCTGTTATCAGCTTGCCCCCAGCGCAAAACAAATTATTGTGCGCGAAAGGCCTTGTGCCTTGCCCGGCGCGGGCGTGATGGAATGGTAGACATACCAGACTTAAAATCTGTTGGGCCTTGTGCCCGTGTGGGTTCGAGTCCCACCGCCCGCACCATTTTTCTGCATCATCCCCGTGTGGTGCATCTCCTCTTCCCTTTTGCTTGAAAATCTTTTATGTGCAGCTGTCTGCTGATCCTCTTTTGAGAATCGGTTAATACCTCCATGGGCCTGAGCTGGACGACATCCCGGCCTGCGCCATTCTTTTAACTCTTATCAAGGAGACCCCGATGTCGATTACAGCTGAAGAAAAAGCACGCCTGATGAAAGAATTCGCAACCAAAGAAGGTGACACTGGTTCACCTGAAGTACAGGTTGCTATCCTCTCTTCCCGCATTGCTACCCTGACTGAGCACTTCAAAACCCACAAAAAAGACAACCACGGTCGTCGTGGTCTTTTGAAAATGGTTGCTCTGCGTCGTAAGCTTCTGGATTACGCACGTTCCAAAGACGAAGCACGCTACCAAGACCTGATCAAACGTCTCGGCCTGCGCCGCTAACAGTTTCGATCCCCGGATCAGAAAACGCCCGCTGTTTCAGCGGGCGTTTTTGTTTGTTCAGTTGCGTCAATTTGCAAGTTGCGAACGTGACAAATCCTGACACTGTCAGCACTATGATGACAGATGACACCAATCCAATTGCCGTGCGTCAAATTCCTTTGGTTGCCCCTAAAGAGAAGCTGAAATTCCATGACGTTCGCAGCATGGACCTTCCTTATGAAATGACGGCGCTGCAAGCTTGGGATGAAGGCATGAGCATCCCCATCCCTTTCTTGAAAACGGCGTTCAAAATACGCGATAAAATTGCGTCACTTTTTGGGGTAAAGCAGATCGGTGGTTTCACGCGGCAGCGTGGGGAACCCGTGCAAAAGGGGGGGCATCTTGATTTCTTTTTAGTGGAAGATATTCAACCGCAACTTCTGGTTATGACCGAACGCGATACGCACCTCGACGTTATGACTTGCGTCAGTACCTTCGATCAACGTCTGACGATCACCTCCTCTGTTGTGGTGCATAATTGGTTCGGGCATTTGTATATGCTTGCCGTTGGCCCCGGCCATAAGTTGATCGTCAATTGGATGATGCGCGGTCTGAAGCGACGTTTCGGTACTTAAAACCCGTCAAGACGGCCTGCGAAACAGTTTCTCTTCCCAAACGCCTCTTTTTCCTGTATGGCCCGCTGATCTGAGACGGTGTGCCTGGACCCTGGTGCACCAAAGCAAGATAATTTGGGTCGGTGGCAATGCGGCCACCATGTAAACGGGAGACCCGGAAGGCCGGGTGTGCTCCCTATCAGGAAACGATGATGTTTAACGAAATTAAAAAATCTATTGAGTGGGGCGAAGAAACGCTTTCACTCGAAACCGGCAAAGTTGCACGTCAAGCAGACGGCACAGTGATTGCTACGCTTGGTGAAACTTCTGTCATGGCCAACGTGACATTCGCCAAGGCACAAAAGCCAGGTCAGGATTTCTTCCCACTGACCGTGCACTACAACGAAAAATACTACGCAGCTGGTAAGATCCCTGGTGGGTTCTTTAAGCGCGAAGCTCGTCCAACTGAAAAAGAAACCCTCACAAGCCGTCTGATCGATCGTCCGATCCGCCCGCTGTTTGTTGAAGGCTTCAAAAACGAAGTTTTGGTCATCTGTACCGTTCTGTCCCACGATCTTGTTAACGATCCTGACATCGTTGCGCTGATCGCGGCTTCTGCGGCTTTGACCCTGTCTGGCGCCCCATTCATGGGCCCAATCGGCGCTGCACGTGTTGGTTTTGAAGACGGTGAATATGTTCTGAACCCAACCATCGACGACATGCACAAGCTGCGTGACAACCCTGATCAACGCTTGGACCTGGTTGTTGCCGGTACCAAAGACGCTGTGATGATGGTTGAATCAGAAGCATATGAGCTTTCCGAAGCTGAAATGCTTGGTGCGGTTAAATTTGCCCATGACGCGTTCCAGCCTGTCATCGACCTGATCATTGATCTGGCTGAAGATGCTGCAAAAGAGCCTTTCGACTTTGCAGCTCCTGACTATTCAGATTTGTCTGCTGCTGTTAAGGCTGCTGGTGAAGTTGCGATGCGCGCTGCATTCGCACACACTGACAAGCAAGAACGTGTTGCTGCTGTTGGCGAAGCCCGCACAGTGATCAAAGCTGCTTTGACTGAAGAACAGCTTGGCGATGAGAACCTCGGTTCCGCAATGAAGAAGCTCGAAAGCTCCATCTTGCGCGGTGACGTTGTTAAAACTGGCAAACGTATCGATGGTCGTGACACCACAACTGTTCGCGCAATCGCTTCTCAAACTGGCCTTCTGCCACGTACCCACGGTTCTGCCTTGTTCACACGCGGCGAAACCCAAGGTCTGGTTGTGACCACTCTGGGCACCGGCGACGATGAGCAAATGATCGACGCGCTGCACGGCACCTACAAATCCAACTTCATGCTGCACTACAACTTCCCACCCTACTCTGTAGGTGAAGTTGGCCGCTTTGGTTTCACCGGTCGCCGCGAAATCGGTCACGGTAAACTGGCATGGCGTGCGCTTCAGGCTGTTCTGCCTGCTGCGACTGATTTCCCATATACCGTACGCGTTGTATCCGAGATCACTGAATCCAACGGTTCGTCCTCTATGGCGTCTGTTTGTGGTGGCTCCTTGTCCATGATGGACGCGGGCGTTCCACTTAAAGCACCAGTTGCTGGCATCGCGATGGGTCTGATCCTAGAAGATGCTGACAACTACGCAATCCTGACAGACATCTTGGGTGACGAAGACCACCTCGGCGACATGGATTTCAAAGTTGCGGGTACCGAAAACGGCATCACATCTTTGCAGATGGATATCAAAATCGCGGGTATCACACCTGAGATCATGGAAAAAGCGTTGGCTCAGGCCAAAGACGCACGTATCCATATCTTGGATGAGATGAGCAAAGCTCTGACCGGTGCGGCTGAATTCTCTGTTCACGCGCCACGCATCGAAACCATGCAGGTTCCAACTGACAAGATCCGTGAAGTTATCGGTTCTGGCGGTAAAGTCATCCGTGAAATCGTTGAAGTGTCCGGTGCTAAAGTCGACATCAACGACGATGGCGTGATCAAGATTGCATCTCCAAATGGCGAAGCAATTAAGAAAGCCTACGACATGATCTATTCCATCGTTGCTGAGCCTGAAGAAGGCAAAGTTTACGACGGTAAAGTTGTGAAAATCGTTGATTTCGGTGCTTTCGTGAACTTCTTCGGTAAACGTGACGGCCTTGTGCACGTGTCACAAATCGAAAACCGTCGCCTGAACCACCCGTCTGACGTCCTCAAAGAGGGTCAAGACGTGAAGGTTAAGCTGCTGGGCTTTGATGATCGCGGTAAAGTTCGCCTGTCCATGAAAGTGGTTGATCAGGAAACTGGTGAAGAAGTTAAACCTGAAGCCAAAGCAGACTAAGCGTCTGCCGTATTGATAGCCTCCGGTGGTAACGCCGGGGGTATTCACCAGAAAATAGTCTGTTTGATAAGAAAAGGCCCGCACTTCACAGTGCGGGCCTTTTTCAAAATTCAGTCCAACCGGTGTTTAGCGTGATTCACCCAAACGCCGGTTCCTGCCGTTGGCGGCAAGCTTAAATACCAAGGTGCAATCTGTCATTACTGGCATTGATGCGTCACCGCAATATTTAGCAGGGCCCAAGATCAGATGTGCGGCTGAAGCGACTTAAGAAAGTACATGTTTAAGGTAGACCAGAAAGGGTTCCATTTCCGGACCGTTTGCGTTTTCTGGATAATGTGGGATGTAGGAAAATCCGAATTTCTCATACATGGATAACATCGCGGTATTTCCCTTGACGGTATCGGCATAGATAATTTTAAAACCCATATTTCGTGCCTCTGAAATTCTCATTTCAAAGAGCTTCCGCCCCAAACCCAAACCTTGCGCAGCGGGCCGAACATACATACGTTTCAATTCGGCTGCATCCGGGCGGACTTTGCGTATAACGCCGCATCCTAAAAGAGATCCGTCAGTGTTCGTTGCCAGTAAAGTGCGCCCCGAAGGTGGCAGTAGATCATCCAGATGCGCCATCGTATCTGCAACTAAATCATCTACGGGATAGGCTGGACCGCCTACCTCAATCAATTTGTCGATCATGACTTGATAGTATTCTCGCATCAAATCTTCGAACGCCAATGGGTCCGGGATCTTTGGAACAAATTCAAACTTAATGTCCATGCCATCTCCAATCTAAGGTTTCAATATAATGATCTCAGCTTAGATACTGGCGAGCGAGGGTGCAATGCTGGTGGTCTCAAGCCGGTCGTCCGCCGGGGAAGTTACCTCACTCGGGCCAGAGCACAGTTTGAGGATGGAACTGCGGCCAAGCAAACCAAAAGGCTTGGTGACAACCAAGATCGAAACCGTCAGCAGCTACAGCTGCTTACTTCGCGGGCATTGATTTCAAAACGAATATTTCCAAATGCGATCTCATCGCCATGGCTTACGGCATTCGCCCGGTTTCCGGCTGTCGCATTAACCCAGCAGCTATCATTGGTACCGTCGCCGTTGGTCGCACGTGCAAAGCGGAGGAAAAAGCGTAGCGGCCCGCCTGCAATAATTGCGGGCGAGGCCATCACGAGAAAGCCGTTCTGGGGAGCTAGGACGGCTCTTTTGTTTTGCGCAGATAGGGGAAAATGGTTTCAAATTCACCAAATTTCGCCTTCGCATCTTCATTGCTGACAGGTGCTGGGATGATCACATCTTCGCCAGACACCCAGTTCGCTGGTGTCGCGACGCCCTTGGTCGTTGTGGTTTGCAACGCTTCTAATGCCCGCACGATTTCTGCAAAATTCCGGCCTACAGACATTGGGTAAGTCATTGACAACTTTAACTGTTTATCTGGGCCAATGATGAACACAGACCGTACCGTTTGACTGTCAGCGGGGGTGCGTCCATCGGGTAAATAGGCGTCTGCGGGCAGCATGTCGAAGGCTTTGGAAACCGCAAGACCTTCGTCCGCGATGATTGGGAAGCCAACGGTTGCCTTGGAATAGCTTTCGATATCGCCAATCCATTTCTTATGGTCCTCTACGCCATCCACAGACACGCCGATCACCTTGGTGCCGAGGCGTTCCCATTCACTGGCCAACTGCGCAACAGCGCCGAATTCGGTGGTGCAAACCGGGGTGAAATCTTTCGGGTGAGAGAACAAAATCGCCCAGCTGTCGCCGATCCAGTCATGAAAACTGATCGCACCTTCACTGGTGTCGGCTTTGAAGTCAGGCACAACATCATTAATTCGCAATCCCATGGGTACGTCCTCCGGTATATGCCGCGACTGTGTGCCGGGCCTCTGTCAGATATATAAGTGCGCAGGCGCCCCGATTCCAGTGGCTAAAATTGCGGCACTTACGGGTCGCCTTCGTGCTTGCACAGGATTTGTTCAACTGTCAGGGTGACGCAAATTCTCAAGGAGATCCTCCCATGATCGAAAAACGCGATTTCTATATTAACGGTGCCTGGGTGGCACCTGCTGTCGCCAATGACTGCGATGTCATCAACCCCTCTAGCGAGGAAGTCTGCGCTGTAATTTCCCTTGGGAATCAAGCGGATACAGATGCTGCTGTTGCCGCTGCCAAGGCAGCATTCCCGGCTTGGTCCACCACCACCAAAGAGGTGCGCATGGCCGCGCTTGAGCGTCTTCTAGCTGCGTATAACGACCGCGCTGAAGATATGGCACAGGCGATTTCCATGGAGATGGGCGCGCCGATTTCCATGGCACGTACTTCCCAGACCACGTCCGGTTCCTGGCATCTGCAAGGCTTCATCAAGGCGTTTGAAACGTTCGAATTTGACAGCATGCTGCGTGACGATGCACCTAATGACCGCATCCTGCGCGAAGCCATCGGTGTTTGCGCCCTGATCACGCCTTGGAACTGGCCAATGAACCAAGTCATGCTGAAAGTTGCGGGTGCTTTGGCCGCTGGCTGTACCATGGTGTTAAAACCTTCTGAGATCGCACCGCTTTCTTCCATCGTTTTCACTGAAATCATGGATGCTGCGGATATTCCGGCTGGTGTTTACAACATGGTTCACGGCGATGGTATGGGCGTTGGTTCACAGCTGACCGTGCATCCTGACGTCGACATGGTTTCCTTCACCGGATCAACCCGTGCAGGTACCGCGATCACCAAAGCTTCTGCTGACACCATCAAACGTGTGGCGCTTGAACTTGGTGGAAAAGGCGCAAATGTCATTTTTGCTGACGCTGACGAAAAAGCTGTAAAGCGCGGTGTTTTGCATATGATGAACAACACTGGCCAAAGCTGTAATGCACCGTCTCGTATGCTGGTTGAACGGTCATACTATGATCAAGCCGTTGAGATTGCGACGGAAACAGCAAACAAAGTTGCCGTTGGTCTGGCGTCGGAAGAAGGCCGTCACATGGGCCCAGTTGTGTCCGAAGTGCAGTTCGACAAAATTCAAGCCCTGATCCAAAAGGGCATTGATGAAGGTGCACGTGTTGTCGCCGGTGGCACTGGTCGCCCCGAAGGCATGAACCGTGGCTATTTCATCCGCCCAACTGTTTTCGCGGATGTGAACAGTGACATGACCATTGCGCGCGAAGAAATATTCGGCCCAGTTATGGCAATGATCCCGTTCGATACTGAAGAAGAAGCGATCGCGATCACCAACGACACTGTCTATGGCCTGACCAATTATGTGCAAACCCAAGATAAAACCCGTGCGATCCGCGTTGCCCGCGCAATACGTTCCGGCATGGTGGAAATCAATGGTGTTGGTCGCTCTCAAGGCGCGCCATTTGGCGGTTATAAGCAATCTGGCATCGGGCGTGAAGGTGGCCATTGGGGCATCGAGGATTTCCTCGAAACCAAATCTGTTGGCGGTTGGGTTGAATAACCCACCCTTGATGTGAACAACAAAAAACGCCCGCTTTAATCGCGGGCGTTTTTATTTGAGTGTTTTTGGCAAGATGAAAAGATCAGGCGCGCTTTACGATTACTGATCCAACGGAATACCCCGCACCAAACGAACAGATCACCCCAAGCGATCCCTGGGCCAGATCTTCAGAGTGTTTGCTAAAGGCGATAATCGACCCGGCGGAGCTGGTGTTGGCGTATTCTTGTAAAATATTGGGCTGTTCATTACCTTCCGGGACGCGTCCCAGAACCTTTTTCCCAATGAAATCATTCATGGTTTTATTCGCCTGGTGCAGCCAAAGCCGGGCAAGCTGATCGGGTGAAATACCTTCTTTTTCGAGATGTCCCAAGATGTGTTTTGACACCACGGGCAGAACCTCTTTGAAGACTTTTCGACCGTTTTGCATGAATTGTGTATCGCGGCGATCCCGCATCCCATCCGGGTAGGAACGCCTTAAGAAGCCGTTGTTATTGCGGATATTATTTGAAAATTGCGTGTGGCAATGGGTGGAAATAATGTCAAAATGACCATCATGTGCAAGGTCTTTGCGTTCCACCAGTGTCGCTGTGGCCACATCGCCAAAGATGAAATGACAATCCCGGTCGCGCCATTCTAGATGCCCAGAACAGATCTCTGGATTGACCACCAAAATCGCCCTCGCCGTGCCTGCGCGCACCATATCGGCCGCGGCTTGAATGCCAAATGTGGCAGAGGAACACGCGACATTCATGTCAAACCCGAACCCTTGAACGCCCAGTAGTTCCTGCACCTCAATCGCGATTGCCGGATAGGCCCGTTCCATATTCGATGCCGCGACAATCACTGCATCGACATCAGCGGCAGTTTTTCCCGCCTGTTCCAGTGCTTTGTTGCAAGCATCCACAGCCATTTCGGCCATAATTCCGGGTTCATCATCACCACGCTGGCGCAATAAGGGATGCATGACGTTAGGATCCAAAACACCGACTTTATCCATTACATAACGTTGATGGATGCCTGACGCCGCAACGATAAATTCTTCGCTGGATTGGCCAATTGCAGTTGCCTCACCGGCTTCGATCGCGGCCTTATGATCGGCGTTCCACTTATCCGCATAGGCGTTAAACGCCACCACAAGCTCGGCGTTGGTAATGGTGTCTTCTGGCGTAAACACACCGCTTCCAGAGATAACAGGCTGATACATGGGTCCCTCACAATCTGCGTCAAACCAAAGCGGATTGTGAGGTGAAATTCAAGGTTTACCCTTGGGAAGCCGAGGCGTCAGAACGGGCATTTCGCCGTGAATCGCATGCCTTTGCCGCCATCTGGGTGGCGCAGTTGCAGGGTTTCCGCATGTAACATCAGACGTGGTGCATTGCGCGCCTCACCCTCAGCATAAAACGGATCGCCCATGATCGGATGGCCCATCGCAAGCATATGCACACGCAACTGATGAGAGCGCCCCGTTTGCGGAAACAACCGCACCCGCGATGTGCCGTCGCCGTAGCGCACAACACGCCAATCGGTCACCGCTTGTTTGCCGGTTTCATGGCATACCATTTGTCGGGGGCGGTTGGGCCAATCGACGATCAATGGCAGATCAACGGTGCCTTCTTTCGGCTCTAACTTGCCATGGACCTGTGCAATATAAGTTTTCTTCATCATCCGTTTTTCGAACTGCAATCCAAGATGGCGCTGCGCATGTGGCGTCAAAGCAAAAACCATCACGCCGGATGTATCGCGGTCCAAACGGTGTACCAGCAAGCCCTCAGGAAAAGCGTTCTGCACCCGAGCGAGCAAGCAATCGGCCAGATGTTCACCCTTCCCTGGCACGGATAACAGCCCCGCAGGTTTATCAACCAACAGCAGGTGATGGTCAGAATGGATGACCACCAAAGGGTCTTGCGGTGGGTTGTATTCGCTGCTCATTTTGTTCTCATTTGCCGGATTAGAGGCACTGAATAGATCGCCAATGCCAGCCAGATCAAGGGGAAAGCCATGCGGCGTGCCGGGTCGACTTCCTCGCCGAATAGGAAAATTGCTGTCAGGAAGATGATCGTTGGTGCGATGTACTGCAAAATCCCGATTGTTGATAGGCGCAGTAATTTCGCACTGTTTGCATAGATCAGCAAAGGCACCGCGGTAACCACGCCGCAGCCTAATAATAACAAGGTGTTATCCATGTTGGTTGCAAAAAAACCATCGCCATTCATGTGTAGCCATCCGAGGTACATCAGGGCGGGTGGGGTCAGCAACAGGACCTCCAATAAGAACCCTTGGTTTGGCCCAATAGGCAGGGATTTCTTGAAAAATGCGTAGAACCCCCAGGTTAACATCATGCCAAAAGCTGCCCAGGGTATGGTTTTGGCAGACATCAGCAAGATTATCACCGCAACGCCCGCCACGGCCACCGCGACCAATTGCCAAGGGGTTAATCTTTCACGCAATAATACCGCGCCCAGTAGAATGCTGAACAACGGGTTCATGTAATATCCCAAGGCCGCATCAAGCGCGTTGCCCGATGTGATCGCCCAAACGTAGATCCCCCAATTGACCGACACCAGCGCGGCGGTCAGGCTGGCCATCGCTAACATTTTTGGGTTTCGCGAGGCTTCGCGTAGGGCTTTTGTACGCCCACTAAGGATCAAGATCACCGCCGCTATTGGCAGTGACCAAATGATACGATGGGCTACAACTTCGGTCGCTGGGATGTGTGAAAGCAGCTTCATATATAGGGGAAGAAATCCCCACAACAGATAGACGGTCACCGCCAAGGCAAATCCCTTCGGCGTGTCTTTGTCCTCGATCACCAGGTCACTCATTGCGCGTTCCTCCGCAGCCTTTATCGCAGGTTTGAAAACGAAGGGAACCTGATAATCCTTGTGCATTAACCTTTGCCTGCGGGCGGTGTCTTAATCGGGGAAGGGTACGAATTTATATGCATAAGATGTGTATGGATTGTGCATAGGAAGTGCATGGTGGTTTTGGCCAAATTTCCCTTATTAACCACGAAAAAACGGGGCGAGTTGCCTCACCCCGTTCTCAATAGTTACGTAGGCATTAAGATCTATTAACGTCAGACCTTCACACGTTCTGATTTTGGATCATACATTGGCTTTAATGAAGCTTCCGCTTTCACCCGTGTGCCCATCACGTCGATCTCATAGGTGGAGGCCAAAACCTGCGCCGCGCTTTCACCTTCACAGGGCACATAACCCATGCCAACCGCCGCACCCAAGGTGTGACCATAGTTGCCAGAACTGATATAGCCGACAATTTCGCCGTCACGGATCAGAGGTTCATTGTGATACAGAAGCGGTTCAGGATCCGTCAGCTTAAACTGAACCATCCGTGCTTTTGGTCCAGTTTCTTTGCGTTCGAGAACAGCTGATTTGCCAATGAAATCAGGCTTGTCGGCTTTCACCGCAAAGCCGAGCCCCGCATCAATCACGTGATCCTCACAGGTGATGTCATGGCCGAAATGACGGAAGCCCTTTTCAATCCGACAGCTGTCCATCATGTGCATACCACAAAGCTTCAGCCCCATATCTTGCCCTGCGTCATGCAGGGTTTCAAAGGCGTGGCCGGCCATGTCTGCTGGTACATACAGCTCCCATCCGAGCTCCCCAACATATGTCACACGATGCGCCCGTGCCAGCCCCATGCCCAGTTCGATTTCTTGTGCGGTACCGAAGGGATTGCTTTCATTGGAAAAATCATTGGGCGATACTTTCGCCAACAGATCCCGTGCATTCGGCCCCATGATCGCTAATACGCCTTCACCAGCCGTGACATCGGTGATGACGACGTTGAAATTACCAATGTTACGGCGCATCCAGGTTTCGTCCGCTAGGCGTGTGATCGCGGGTGTCACCACCAGATAAGCCGTCTCGCTCATCCGGGTTACGGTGACGTCTGCTTCAATCCCGCCACGAGCGTTAAGGAATTGAGTATAAACGATCTTTCCATTGGGCACGGAGAAATTTCCGCCGCCAACATAGTTCAAAAAGGCTTCGGCATCCGGGCCTTCAACGCGGATTTTACCGAAGGAGGACATGTCATACATGCCCACATTTTCACGCACGGCTTTATGTTCAGAGGCGGAATTTTCAAACCAGTTCTGACGTTTCCACGAATATTGATATTCGCGATCTTGGCCTTCATTTGCAAACCAGTTTGCGCGTTCCCAGCCGCCCAATTCGCCCATAACTGCGCCCTGTTCCAGCAGGTGATGGTGGAAAGGTGTGCGGCGCACGCCACGTGCTGTTGCTTTCTGGCGGTAGGGGAAATGGTCCGCATACAGCAGGCCCAAAGTTTCCTTAGACCGTTCAAATAGATAGGTTTTATTGCCTTGGAAGGGGTGCATGCGGCTGATATCCACATCGCCCAGATCGAAAGGTTTCTGACCTTCATCCATCCATTGCGCCAGCGCCATACCTGCGCCACCCGCAGATTGAATGCCGATGGAATTGAAACCCGCAGCAACCCAGACGTTATCCATCTCAGGCGCTTGGCCCAAGTGATATGCGTCATCCGGTGTGAAGCTTTCCGGGCCATTGAAGAAGGTATGAATGCCAGCTTCTGCCAGCATCGGCATCCGATTACACGCCGCTTCAAGGATGGGTTCGAAATGGTCAAAATCTTCTGGGATCTGGTCGAATTCGAAGGTGTCAGGAATGCCCTTCATCGCCCAAGGTTTTGCATTTGCTTCAAACGCACCCAGCAGAATTTTCCCGGCGTCCTCTTTGTAATAGGCGCATTCATCTGGCACCCGTAGAACAGGCATTTGTGTCAGTTTTTCAATAGCTTCGGTGACGATGTAAAAATGTTCACATGCGTGCAACGGTACGTTTGTGCCAGCCATCTTCCCGACTTCATGGCCCCACATACCAGCGCAGTTGACGACCAAGTCAGCCTCGATATAACCCTGTTCGTTGCCGTCATCAGAGACCCAGTCAACGCCCGTAACACGACGCCCGTTTTTACGCATGCCAGTCACTTTGATGCGTTCTTTCACCAAGGCACCACGTTGCCGGGCACCCTTCGCAAGCGCCAGCGCAATGTTCGCTGGATCAGCTTGGGCATCGGTTGGCAACCAGACACCACCGGTCACGCCTTCAAGGTTAATGTGCTCATAGCGTTCTTTAACTTCAGTCGGGGAAAGTTCTTCAACGGGCACGTCAAAAGCCCGTGCCATTGCCGCGTTTCGGTAAAGTTCCTCAAGGCGCTCATCCGTCAAAGCCACAGAAACTGACCCCACCTGACGCATGCCAGTGGCAACACCGGTTTCTTCTTCAAGGCCTAGGTAAAGTTCGGCCGAGTAACGGGCAAGTTTTGTCATGTTCGCGCTTGCACGCAACTGCCCGATCAGTCCGGCTGCATGCCAGGTTGTGCCCGACGTCAGTTGCTTGCGTTCCAGCAAAACGATGTCTTTCCAGCCAAGCTTTGCCAAATGGTAGGCGACGGAACAGCCAATGACGCCACCACCGACGATGACGACACGTGCTTTTTCGGGAAGGGTGCTCATGACAAATCTCCATATTTTGTTGCCTCAGAACTGGCATGTTATTGGATCAGGAAATTCCGAATATGCGCCAATTTTGACGCATATGATGGTTTTTCATCTGATTTATACGGTGAAGCGGGTTTTGCGGCGTGCGAGCGGAGTCACACCGAAATGGCTTCGGAACAGGCTTGAAAACCCGTTGGGGAATCCGCAGGCAAGGCTGATTTCACGCACGGACATGGAGGTATTTAAAAGCAGAGTATTGGCGCGATTTAGCCGTAATTCGCGGTAATAAGTATTGGGCGTTGATCCCAGAGCATGGCGAAATTTACGTTCGAGCGAGCGTGATGAAATTCCGATCAATGAGACCAGTTCACCAATTTGCAACGGTTCTTCAAGGTTGTTCTGCATCAGCTCAATGCATTGGTCGAGGTCACGGTCGCCTGTGATGGAAAGGGCTTTCCCGCCAAAAGGCTGCAAGGTTGAAAACCCGCGAATTTTCTCGTGCAGCATTATGTCAGACACTGTCGCAACAGCGGCGGAAGACATGTGATTGCGCAGGAGGGAAAGCGTGACATCCACGGTTGCTCCCATGCCGGCGCAGGTCATCAATTTTCCATCATCAACCGCCAGCGCGTAAGATCCTTCACCAGGGGTGCCGCGTTCATCCAGTAGGGCGCGATTTTCCCAATGGGTGGTGTGATTGTTGTGCTGTTCTCCGGCTTCAGAAATGTAACGACTTGCGGCCTCAGACAGCAGTAAGACCTTGATATTACGGTAGTTGTAAGTTGAAATTATGGAACGCATGGAAAGGCCTGGGCAATCCGGATCAGAATTACCCAAGATGAATGCATAATCGGCGTCGGGGCGAATGGGGAAGGGTGTTGTATCGGTACTAAGGCCCGCCCGACAGCTGACCTGTCCCCCATTGCGTGACCGATAGTGCCAGTGAAACAGCGGCTGTGCCGAAATGCGGTTGGCAATGCGCAAGACATCCACAACCGCCGCCAATTCCGTTAAAACGAAGCCTTCGGTCAACAAAATATCGACATGCCATTCGCGTTGCTCTGCCATGGCAGAGCAGCGCGGGGAGGTCATATTCTGAAACCGAGCGTCCACGATCAGGCCCGCAGACGTTCGTTGGAAGGGTCCCAGAGTGGCTGGTCTTCCTGCACTACAGCGCGACATCTTTCGCCGTAGATTTCGACCTCGAGCACTGTTCCAGGTGCAGCTAGGTCGGCGCGCACCATACCCAAGGCGATCGAGGCATCTACGCGATAACCCCAGCCCCCGGATGTGGTTTCGCCCACGATCTCGCCGTCTTTCCAGATGGTTGACATATAGGGCGCATCGGTGTCGCCTGCGTCAACAATGAGGGTGATAAAGCCTTTCTTCACGCCTTGTTGCTTTTCAGCTTGGATCGCTGCCTTGCCCCGGAAATCCTGCGGTTTGTCCAGCTTCACAAAACGGCCAAGACCACCTTCGAGCAGGGAGTAATCTGTAGACAGATCACCTTTCCAAGCACGGTAACCTTTTTCCAGACGCAGACTGTCCAGCGCATACATGCCAAACGGTTTCGCACCCGCACCGGTGATCGCATCGTAAAGTGCTGCTTGGTTTTCATTGAGGCAATGAACTTCCCAGCCAAGTTCACCTGCGAAGCTGACGCGTACCAGACGGCAAGGAGTGCCTGCGACAACCGCATCCTGATGGGATAGCCAACCTGCGGTTAGATCAGCTTCTGTCCCGAGGCCCGCGAACAGATCACGGGTGTTCGGCCCGGTCACAATCATTGTGCCCCACTCACGGGTGTGATCGGTCAGGGATAGACCCTTTGGCAGAGCGTTTTTGAGGATCTCAAAGTCGTGCCATTGAGCCGTACCAGCGGTGATCATGGTGAAGTGATCTTCCGCGTGACGCATGCATGACATTTCTGTCAGGATACGACCACGGTCATCCGCGAAATACACGAGGTTCATGCGACCGGCTTTTGGCAGACCACCGGTGACCATGCCGCGCAACCATTCTGCAGCGCCTTCACCTTCTAGGTTAAAGCGGGAGAAACCTGGTAGATCTAGTACGCCAACATTGTCACGCACCGCTTCGCATTCTTCGTTGATACGCTGTGCCCAAGGGCCGGAACGCCCCCAAGTGTGTGTGCTTTCCTCGCTGGTGTCATCACCAGGTTGTGCAAACCAATTCGCACGTTCCCAGCCGTTGTATACGCCGAAAACCGCGCCATTTGCTTTGGTTTTCTCATGCACAGGGGACAGCTTTTTGTCACGGCCAGCGGGCCATTCATGACGCGGGAAATGCATGGCGTACTCATTCCCGTAGACTTCCACACCCTTTTGGTTGCAGTAATCCTGATCGGTGTAATCAGTGTAGCGACGCGGATCTACAGACCACATGTCCCACTCGGTTTGTCCATCCACAATCCATTCCGCCAGCACTTTACCAGCACCACCACCTTGGGCGATACCAAAGGTGAAGACACAGGCCTCAAAGGCATTATCAACCCCTGGCATTGGGCCGATCAGTGGCAGACCATCCGGTGCGTAAGGGATCGGGCCGTTGATGACGCTGGACACGCCGGATGTTTCCATCAGCGGCACACGCGCCATAGCATCAACCACGATGTCTTCAATGCGGTCCAGGTCTTCCTGCCAGAGCTGAAAGCTGAAATCTTCGGGCATGGCGTCATCAGCATCAACCCAATGTGCTTTGCAGTTCGGTTCATACGGACCGAGGTTATAGCCGTTCTTTTCCTGACGCAGATAATAGGACACATCCACATCGCGGATCAGCGGAAGCTTTTTGCCGGTTTCTTTAACGTGGGCTTCGATCTCTGGGATCTGTTCGGTCAGCAGGTATTGGTGTTCCATCACCATCATTGGCACGGTGCGCCCGCCATATGGCTTGAACATCTCACCCACGCGTTGGGCATAATAACCCGCGGCGTTGACCACAAAATCACACTCAATATCACCCTTGTCTGTGTGAACGATCCAGGTTTTGTCTTCCTTCTGTGTGACACCGGTGGCAGGGCAGAAACGGATGATCTGCTGGCCCATATCACGTGCGCCTTTGGCCAAGGCCTGTGTCACCTGTGCTGGGTCAATATCCCCGTCGGAGGGATCCCAGAGAACACCCATCAGGTCATGAATTTCAAGGAAAGGGTAATTTTCCTTCGCTTGTTCCGGGGTCCACATTTCCATTTCGATGCCCTGGTACCGACCCATGGAACAGGCGCGCTCGAATTCCTGCATGCGTTCTTTGGTATGGGCCAGACGGATTGAACCTGTCTGGTGATAGTTCATGGGATAGTCGACTTCTTCGGCCAATCCGGCGTAGAGCTCGGTTGAATACCGCTGCATGTTCATGATCGACCAAGATGTCGAAAATGTCGGGACGTTCCCGGCGGCATGCCAGGTGGATCCTGCGGTCAGCTCGTTCTTTTCAAGCAACACACAATCGGTCCAGCCCTTTTTGGCTAGGTGATATAGGCTCGAGGTGCCAATAACACCGCCACCAATAATGACCACACGTGCTTTTGTGGGGAAATCTGCCATGTTTTTCCGTCCCTTTTAGTATGTATCAATTTGCTGCGCGTGGCAGCAGATGTCGTAGTAATCGCCCTTGTCTTTGACAAAGATGTGTTTCGCGGTTTCTAGCCCAGTTTCCCCGTCTAGGGTTCCCGCGCCGATAGATGTGAATGGCTCGCTGTCCACCTCCCAGAACAGGCTAGACCCGCAGTCTGCACAGAACCCACGCCGTGCGGCCTCGGACGAGCGGAACCACTTTAGGCCTGCGTCGTTCGTAATGTTCAGGGCTTCGGTCAGCACCTGTGTTGCAGCCCAAAAATGGCCTGATGTTTTGCGACATTGGGTGCAGTGGCAGGCGACAGGCGGGCGTAATTCGGCTGTGGTTTCAAAGGTGACAGCACCACATAAGCAAGATCCCTTGTTCATTGGCTGATCTCCGGTTGGGGCAGGTTAGAGAAACCCAGAAGCGTGCCATAAATGATGAAGCAAATCGCCATAACGCGCCGGATCCATACGTTGAAAACAGCTTTCAAAGCGGCACGACCAAGGCCCGCACCCAGGGCAGTAAATCCAAGGTATGACAGGGCAGTCAGTGTCAGTGCCGTGGGCATGATCACCAGCATCTGATCCCAGATCGGCACGTCTGCTTGCACGAACTGTGAAAAGGCCGCTAGGTACCCAGCAACGCTTTTGGGGTTGATCACGGCGATGGCTAGGGCATGTAGATAGATGTGCTTTGCAGGGCGTTCATCAGCTTTGACGGGTCTTTTCGCTGTCAGCCAGCCTTTGATACCTAGGTAAATCAAAAAACCAGCGCCGATCAGTTTCGCGATAAGAAACGCTGCGGGCGAGGTGGCGATCAAGGCGGTTACACCAAGGGCGGAGAGAATCAAAAACAGCGAAGCTTGAGTCAGGATAGCAAGCACGCCGGGCAGAGCGTGGCGAAAACCAAGGTTCATGCCATTGGTGATGCAATTCACGGCATTTGGACCGGGTGTCGTTACAAAAACGATCCAGAACAGTGCGAATATGGTCCATGCTTCAAAGTTCATTTCCCGCCCCTCAATAAACTGGCGGAGCGATCACCCATATCGCGACGCAGGTTTCATCATAGGGGTTCATCCAACGGTGTGGTTCACCGCGAATGCGGAAGCTGTCACCGGGAAGAATGGTGAAATAGCGCCCGCCAATCCAAAGGTCGAGCTTGCCAGAAATCACGTAGCCAACTTCTTGGGTTGGGCGGGTGACAACTTCGGTGACTTCAGAATGTGGTTCAAATACGGAATGAACCATTTCAAAGTCATCGGTTAGATCGGGGGATAGAAGTTCCTCAACCAAGCCCGCAACACGCGACCCAATCGGGCGGCGCGCACCTTTGCGCACAACATAGCCTTGTTCCTCAACCGGGGCGGGGCTTTGGCCAAACAACATGGAAATCGGCACATCAAGCACCACTCCAATTTCACGCAGATCAGAAACAGAGGGTTCAGATTTATCGCGTTCCACTTGGCTAAGCCAGCCAACGGATTTCCCAAGCTTATCCGCCAAGGCCTGCAACGTCAGGTCACGTGACTTACGCAAAGTCCGCAGATCCGCCCCAAGGCTATTGCTGTGATTTGGGTTCTCGTGACGCACGCAAATATCTCCGTGAAGTTTGCCGTGAAAATTTCACGGCTTTTTTCACGAATGCGCGAAAATGAGAGTCGACGCAAGACATTTCTCGCGCCGCGCTGCAGCATTCAAGGGTGCTCATTTAGATGGCACATCGTTTCATCTTGCCTCAAATACTCAGAGAACGGCCTGAGCAAAAGAGGCCGACAATATAGACGACAGCGCGTCGGCATCTTCTTGGGTAAATGCATTTGACTGATTGCTATCAAGATCAAAGACCCCAAGAAGCACACCATCGCTATTATATACAGGCAGAACCAGTTCCGAGCGGGTCGAACTGGCGCAGGCGATATGACCGGGGAAGGCGTCAACATCTGCAACCAGTTGCACCTCACCGGTTTTAGCCGCGGCACCGCAAACACCACGGGTGAATGGGATCACAAGACAGCCATGCCCGCCCTGATAAGGGCCGACCTTCAGGGTATCATTGCCGACATTGCGATAAAATCCGGTCCAATCGAACCGATCATCCGAGTGATGCACTTCGCAAGCCACGGTCGCCATCAAAGCAACCGTGTCCGTTTCACCTTCTGTAAGGCTGGCGATAATGGCTGCCTGCTCTTTGTAATCAACGCGCGTCATGGCAGTTCAATCGCAATCGCAGTGCCTTCGCCGCCACCAATACAAATCGCCGCCACACCACGTTTCAACCCGCGTTTCTCCAGTGCATTTAGTAGGGTTACAATAATACGTGTGCCAGACGCGCCAATTGGATGGCCCAACGCACAGGCGCCGCCATTCACATTGATCTTGTCACGGGAGATGCCCATCTCATGCATGAAGGCCATGGGAACAACGGCAAAAGCTTCGTTTACTTCCCAAAGATCGACGTCATCCACAGACCAGTTCAAGCGTTCCAAAAGTTTTTGTGTGGCAGGTACAGGCGCGGGAGAGAACCACTCCGGAGCCTGCGCATGACTGGCATGACCCAACACGCGGGCGCGA
>MAAC01015837.1_pt1 | contig 42748 bp, 36 predicted proteins | sample 1115981 | NCBI WGS metagenome assembly MAAC01 (sample SAMN04961126, study PRJNA320927) | seawater metagenome | isolation source: sample BD02T64 sea water enriched with oil for 64 days | place: USA:Gulf of Mexico | collected 2013-07-27 | reverse complement strand
GGAGTTGCAGGTTTTAGTTATGATGGCGCTGATTCTGAAATTATTACAGGTCAGTACAATCTAAAAACAAAAATATCATACACAATCCCTTTCGGAATTGGTTTTAAAGGAAAATTAGGGGATAACATCGGTTTTTCTATAGAAACAAAAGTAAATTATGCTTTTACAGATGATTTAGATTATACTACAAGATCTATTTCGTCTTTAAACTTTGGAGGAAACTCTAACGATTGGTACATGTTTACTGGAGTTTCATTAGTTTATGCTTTTGGAAGACCTTCATGCTATGCTGAGTTAAGATAATATATGGATAAAAAATTACAAATTGATTTACAGAAAGTCCCTCAACATGTTGCTGTTATCATGGACGGTAATGGAAGATGGGCCAAAGGTAAAGGGATGGGACGTATTTTCGGACACAAAAATGCCTTAACCGCTGTAAGAGAAACGATACAATCTGCTAATGAAATTGGCGTAAAAGCAATTACGCTATATGCTTTTTCTACTGAAAATTGGAACCGCCCTAAACTTGAAGTAAATGCGTTGATAAACCTGCTACTTACTTCGCTAAAAAAAGAATTACCAAATTTTCAAGAAAACGGTGTCCAAGTGAAAGCAATTGGCAACACAAATAGCTTCCCTAAAAAATTTCAAAAAGTTTTATCCGAAGTAATTAACGCCACCCAAAACAACTCTAAAATCACTTTAACATTTGCTTTAAGTTATGGTTCTAGAGAAGAAATTGTTAATACAATCAAAAACATATCTAAAAAAGTTGTTAATAACGAACTTAAAATCGAAGAAATTGATGAAAAAGTTATTAATAATCATTTATATACATTTAATTTGCCCGAAGTTGATTTAATGATTCGTACTAGTGGAGAAAGACGTGTTAGTAATTTTTTACTTTGGCAAATGGCTTATGCCGAATTATACTTTACAAATGTACTTTGGCCAGATTTTAGAAAGAGCGATTTTTTTGACGCAATAATTGAATATCAAAATAGAGAACGACGCTTTGGTAAGACAAGCGAACAAATTGAAACATCAAATGAGTAAACATACTATTTTAGTACTACTTTTATTAAGTTTTTTAACTGTAAACTTAAATGCACAAACAAACAACACAGCTAAAAAGGATACCACAATTACTAAAGATACTATTCCTTATGTAAAAGGAAAAGAATACATTATTGGAGGGATTACTGTAACTGGGTTAAAAAAGTTTAGTGAAGAAACTGTGAAAATATTCACAGGTTTAAGAAATGGTCAACTTATTAAACTTCCTGGAGATAAATTAACCAGTGCTATAAAAAAATTGTACGAAAGCAAGCAATTTAGTGATGTAGACGTGTATTTAGCAAAACTTGATGGTAACTTGGTATACTTGCAATTCAATGTTACTGAATTACCTCAACTTAAAGAAGTAACAATTACTGGTATTAAAAAAGCAAGAGCAAAAGAACTTAAAAAAGATACCGACCTTAAAACAGGTACAATGGTTACAGACAACTTGATTGTAACTTCAAATAATTACTTCAAAAAGAATTATACAGACAAAGGATTCTTAAAAACAAAAGTTTCTATTAACACTCAAAAAGACTCTGCAGATATTAACGTGGTTAACTTGTTTATTCATATTGATAAAGGTACTCGTATCAAAATAAAGGACATCATATTTAATGGCAACAAAGCTTTTTCTAATAGTCAACTTAGAAAAGCGATGAGTAACACAAAGCAAAAGTTCTTAGGTAGATTCTGGAAAACATCTAAATATATTGATGTTAAATATAAAGAAGACTTAGAAAGTATTCTAGAAAAATATAGTAGACAAGGATATAGGGATGCTCGAATTTTAAGTGACCGTATTATTTGGAATGATGACAATACAATTACTCTAGAAATAGAAGTTGAAGAAGGTAAACAATATTATTTCAATGACATTATTTTTGTTGGAAATAAGAATTACACCAGCAAACAACTTCATTCAATGTTGAAAATTGAAAAAGGAGATGCTTACAACGGAACTGTATTAAAAGAAAGAGTAAAAGGAGACAACTCTCCAAACTCACAAGACATACAAACTCTTTATCAAAATAGTGGGTATTTATTTGCAACTGTAAATGCTGTAGAGACCAAAGTTGTTAATGACTCGATAACCGTAGAAATTAGAATTCGTGAAGACGAAAAAGCAACAATTAAAAAGGTTACAGTTATTGGAAATGACAAAACAAACGACCATGTTGTTTACCGTGAATTAAAAGTAAAACCTGGTGATTTATTTACTAAATCTGAAATCATTAGATCTATTAGAGAAATTGGTCAATTAGGTTTCTTTGACACCAATGTAACTCCAGATGTAAAACCAGATTACCAAAATAAAACTGTTGATATTGATTTTAATGTTGTAGAAAAAGGAGGTAGTCAGATTGAATTACAAGGTGGTTATGGTGGAGGTGCTTTTATTGGAACTCTAGGTCTATCTTTTAATAATTTCGCCATTAGAAATTTGTTTAAAAAAGAAGCATATAAGCCTTTACCTACTGGTGATGGACAAAAACTATCTTTACGTTTACAAGCAAGTAGAACATATAGTACATATAGTTTTTCTTTTACTGAACCATGGTTAGGTGGTAAAAAACCACAATCATTATCATTTTCAGTATACAACTCTAATCAATATCAATATGATTATACTACAGGTAAAGTAAATAAAGACCAATACCTTAGTATTATAGGGGCATCAATTGGGCTAGGAAGAAGATTGCAATGGCCAGATGATTATTTTCAACTATCACAAACTATTAGCTACCAAAGCTTTCAATTGAATAATTATGGGTTTAGAGTAGGAACAGATTTTTTATCAAAAGGAAATTTAAATAATCTATCATATAATCTTCAATTAACAAGAAACTCAACAGGGCCTTCATTGATATTCCCAACCTATGGTTCAGAATTTACCATCGCTGCAAAATTGACATTCCCATATTCTTTAGTAAACGGAAAAGATTATTCTAATCTTGAATTAGCTGAAAAATATAAATGGATGGAATATTACAAATTAAGCTTTAAAGGAAAATGGTATACAGCTTTTACAAGTAAATTAGTGTTAATGATGAATGTTGAAGGAGGATACTTAGGGAGTTACAACAATAAAGTTGGAGCGACACCATTTGAACGATTTTTTGTTGGTGGAGATGGGCTAGCGTCATATCAATTAGACGGTAGAGAAACTGTTGGATTAAGAGGTTATGAGAACAATCAATTATCATCTATTGAAGGAGGAACAATCTTTAATAAGTTTCAATTAGAATTAAGATACTCAATTACAGATAAACCAACTGCATCTATTTATACATTAGGATTTTTAGAAGCGGGTAACTCATATAACAATTTTAGTAGTTTTAATCCGTTTCAGTTAAAAAGGTCAGCTGGATTTGGAGTTAGAGTCTTTATGCCTGCTTTTGGTTTATTAGGAATTGACTTTGCTCATGGTTTTGATGCATTACCTATCTATAACAATTCACCAAATGCTCCTAAATCGGGCTGGCAAACACATTTTATTATTGGAAGACAATTCTAAAAGACATAGTACTTAAAACAAGTATTTAGTTTTTTGGCATGATTTTTTCAAAACAAAAACTATTAAACATGAAAAAAGTATTCGTATTAATCGTCCTTTTGTTTTCAATACAAAATAGCAATGCTCAAAAGAGTCAAAATATAGCCTATATAGATATGGAATATATTTTAGAGAATGTTCCTGAATATATTGTCGCTCAAAATAACTTAAGCATTAAAGTAGAAGAGTGGAAAACTAACTTAACAAAGCTAGAGAGACATATTGAAGTAATGAAGACAGATTTAGCTAATGAAAAAGCTATTCTAACAAAAGATTTAATTGAAGAGAGAGAAGAAGATATAACGATAAAGCAAGAAGAATTAGCTAGATTAGAATCTTTATATTTTGGGCCAAAAGGTGATATGTTTTTTTTAAGAAAGCAACTAATACAACCTGTACAGGATTTAGTGTACAGTTCTGTTCAAAGTATAGCTAAAAGAAAAAAATATGATTTTGTTTTTGATAAATCTAGCGAATTAGTGATGCTATATTCAAATAAAAAGCACGATATTAGCGAGCTAGTTTTAGCAAGTATAGTTAGAGATAGAAGAATAAACACTTCTAAAAAAAATAGTTCAGCCAAGAAACTGGCAGCTCAAAAGAAAATAGAGACTATTAAAAAAGCAAGACTAGACAAAATCGAAAAGCAAAAAAAAGCTATTCAGGCCAAAAGAGATGCTAAGTTAAAAGAAAGAGATGCTAAAAGAAAACTCTTATTAGATAAAAAAAACGCAGCAAAAAAGAAAAACGAGAAAAGTTAACAATTAAAGAAATTAAATTAAATTAAAACAAGGAGAAATGAAACAATTTAAAAAGCTATTATTAGTAGTTGTATTAATGTTAGGGGTTGTAGGGGTTACAAATGCACAAAAAATAGGTCATATAGATACCACAAAGTTGGTTGAAAATATGCCTGCTACTAAAAAAGCAAACTCTGAACTTCAGAAAATTGAAAAGACTTTCAAAGATGAGATCCAGGCACAATTTTTAAAATTACAAAATAAGTTTAAAAAATACACTGCAGAAGAGAATGCTCAAACTCCTGAGACAAACGCTAGAAGAAAAGCAGAATTGCAACAAGACAATCAAAAAATTGAACAAGCTAAGCAAATTGCAGCTCAAGAGTTAAGAAAAAAAGAGATGGAATTAAAAAATCCAATCTATGAGAAAGCTCAACAAGCAATAAAAGATGTTGCTGCTGCTAAAGGTTTAATTTATGTTTTTAACTCAGCTCCAGGTGGAGGATTAATTATCTTCGAAAAAGGAGAAGATATTTATGAAGCTGTAAAAACAAAATTAGGGTTCTAAGAAATTCTTACTTTATAAAAATAAAAAAACCTGCTTTATCAAGCAGGTTTTTTTATTTTTGTTACTATATGAACTCATCTACTAAACAACCAATCGGTTTATTTGATTCTGGAATTGGGGGAACTTCAATTTGGAAAGAAATTCACGAACTTTTACCAAATGAAAGCACTATTTATTTAGCCGACAGCAAAAATGCACCCTATGGTCAAAAAACAGAAGATGAAATTTTACAGGTATCTATAAAGAACACAGAATTCCTTTTAGAACGCAACTGTAAACTAATTGTAGTAGCCTGTAATACCGCAACAACAAATGCAATAAAGCACTTAAGGGCGCATTACAACGTTCCTTTTATAGGAATTGAACCAGCAATTAAACCAGCGTCTCTAAACACTAAAACAAACACAATAGGCATCCTTGCTACAAAAGGAACTCTTAACAGTAATTTATTTGCAAACACATCAAATATAATTAACACGAAAGTTAAAATTGTTGAACAGATAGGTGAAGGATTGGTTGAACTAATTGAAGGCGGAAAATTGGATTCGTCTGAAATGACACAACTATTAAAAAAACACCTTCATTTATTAACTAAACATACTATTGATTATTTAGTATTGGGATGCACGCATTATCCATATTTAATTCCTCAAATAAAAGCGATTATAGATTCCAATATAAACATCATAGACTCCGGTCAAGCAGTAGCAAAACAGACAAAAAAGATACTAGAAAAAAACAACTTATTGCATTCTCAAAACTCTAAGACAGAGAATATCTTTTATTCAAACACAAACACAAAAGTACTAAAGGCGGTTTTAAATAATTCTAACGTTATTGTTGAGAAATTAAATTTCTAAAAAGAAGCATTAATGTTGGGACATGCTGCAGCTCTTTGCCTCTTACAAAACACGTTTATCCCTAAACTAATTTGATGAAACCCAGTGTCAGCAAAAATAATCTTTCCTAATTGCTTTGTATAGGTATAAGAAATCATCATTTTATTATAGTTTACGCCAACTATTGGCGTAAAATATTGAAGATTTTCTATAGATCCATTATCAAAACTTCTTCTATAAGACAAGGCCGCCCAAAGCTGAGCTTTGCCTATGTTTTTATATGCTTTAATGTTAAAATCAGCAACAGTCTCTCCTGTTCCTTCTCTCAACTGTAACATAAATGAAGGCTCTAAGTTTACAACATCTCTGTAATTAAAATAATAACCAGCACTAAATATATAGTTTCTTAGATCTAGTGGTTCTAAACTATTGTTTAAATTGTTTTTAGCAGAAAGTAACAAGTTCTTTACTGTAAAATAAGAAGAAAGTCCTTCTTTATGATAAGCCACACTAAAATCCGCATTAAAATAGCTTGTGCTTTCAATTAACTGCTGTACAGTTCTATCTCCAAAAAATGTTCTTTGATCAGATTGATTTTGAACTACAGTTGCAGATAAGCCAAAAGAAAGTTGCTCAAAATTATTACCATTACCAACATTTAAATGATATGCGTAAGTAGCTTGAATCCCTTTTTGTGAATGATATCCATTTTTATCATTAAAAATAACAAAGCCCATCGCTGCATTATCTCCAAATTTATTATGAAAGCTTAACGTTTGTAATTCTGGAGCATTTACAACTCCTTGCCATTGCTTTCTTCCTGTCATCCTTATTTTACCACAAGTACCAATACCTGCAGCAGATGGATGAATTAAAAACACATTATCTGATAAATAATCTGAATATATAGGTAATGTTTCTTGACCAATTGCTGACAAGGAACTTATAAGGAATAAAAAAAGGATTATAATTCTCTTCAAAAACTTATTATTTTTTAATGGAGTTAAGACCCCAAATATAAATATATTCGATATATGAAACCAAATTTAAGCTAATTAATAATTCATTAACTAAATCAGACAAAAAATATTGTATTAAAGTTTTATAGAATTGATATCTTTAGGCAATAATCAACCTGTAAAATCATTAAAAATGAAATTAAAATCACTTTTTACAACGCTAGTTTTAGCTCTCTTAATAGCAAGTTGTAATTCTAATAAAAAAGAAAACTCATCTCAGTTAAATACACCTAATACTTCTGGGGATATTAAAATTGACAACATCAAGCTATTAGGAAACATTCAGATTTTAGCAAGTGACTCTTTAGAAGGAAGAGGTTTTGCAAGGCCAGGAAATAGAAAAGCACAAGCCTTAATTGCAAGTGAATTTAAAAGACTCGGATTAGAAACGGTATTAGAAACTGGATACATCCAAAATTTTAACCATACCTATAAAGGAAAAAGAAGGCAACGTATGTTTCCTGTAAAAGGAAAAGACAAAAATGATGTTAACGTTCCAGACACAACACTTGTTGGTGGAAATGTTGTTGGAATGATTAAAGGAAAGTCTAATAAAATAATTGTTATTACTGGACACCATGATCATTTAGGAATTAGAAATGGCAAAATATATAACGGAGCAGATGACGATGCTTCTGGTTCTGCAGCTGTAATAGCAATTGCAGATTATTTTAAAAATAAAACCCCAAACCACACCTTGGTTTTTGCAACTGTAGATGGAGAAGAATCTGGAATGTTAGGTTCTAAACATTTGGTGAAAAACTTCCCATTAGGAAAAGAGAACATTGTTTTAAACATTAATATGGACATGATTGCTCATAATGACAAAAACGAGTTGTATGCCTGTGGATTATTTCACTACCCTAATCTTAGAGAACCGTTAACGAAAGTGAATTCTACTATTAATTTAATTTCTGGTCATGATGACCCAAAAAATAAGACACAAGATAATTGGACAGGCTCTTCCGATCACATCTCATTTCACAAAGAAAAGATTCCGTTTATCTACTTTGGTGTAGAAGATCATAAAGATTACCACAAAGACACTGATACTTTTGAAACGATAAATCAAGAGTTCTATATTGAAGCTGTAAAGCTTATTATACAAGCAGTAGAGAATTTTGATACTGATTTAAAATAACTAAATTTAAGGGCTATGGCAGATAATCAAGATATATTAAAAGGTGTTATTCAACTAGTCATTATTGTTGTAGTGACTCTTATATTCTTTGCTATCTTCTCTAAAAAAAACCTAAACTTTAAAAAGTTAATTCCATTAGTACTAATACTTGTCTGGATTAGTATTTCAATAATATTAGGGTTTGAATATCTAATTTTTAGAGATTCTAATATCTTATTCTCTTTTGATGGATTTATATTTCTTATGAAAGAATCTTTACCTATGAGCCTTCTTTTTGGAGGATTGACATTTTTTATTAAATATAGAAGAAGTCTGAAAGCGTAAATAGAGTATTTCAAAGAAAACACAAACCTTCAGATTTCTCTGAAGGTTTTTTTCATAGCACGAACTGGATTCATTTCTTTGCCTGCAAAGAAATGAATCCAGATTATGGGTAGCTTTACAAGCAAAACCAATTGCGATGCAATTGTTGGTTTTTTGTGAATCAAAAGTTCAAGTGCAGACACTACACTTTTGTCCACAAAAAAACCAGATACATTTGTATCTGGTTTTAATAGTAGCGGGAACTGGACTCGAACCAGTGACCTTCGGGTTATGAGCCCGACGAGCTACCTACTGCTCTATCCCGCGATTTGGACTGCAAAGGTACAACCCTTTTCTTATTTATACCAAAAGAAAATCAATTTTTATTTTTTATTTTTTTCGAAGCTACATAATCTTCACACTAACAATATTCTATCTTTTAAATTCTTAGAAAGAAAAAACAAACTATCTTTGCAGCATGACACATAAAGCAGGTTTTGTAAACATTATTGGAAATCCAAACGTTGGTAAATCAACATTAATGAACGCCTTAGTTGGAGAGAAATTATCTATCATAACTTCTAAAGCACAGACTACCAGGCATCGTATTTTAGGAATTGTAAATAATGACGACTATCAAATTGTTATTTCTGATACTCCTGGAATTTTACAACCAGCTTATGAGCTACAAGAATCTATGATGGATTTTGTAAAGTCGGCTATTGATGATGCAGATGTTTTGATTTATATGGTAGAAATTGGAGAAAGAGAGTTGAAAAACGAAGCTTTCTTTAAAAGAATCATCAATGCGAAAATCCCTGTTATATTATTGCTAAATAAAATTGACAGATCTTCTCAAGACGAAGTTGAAGAGAAATTGGCTTATTGGAGTGAAAAAGTCCCAAATGCTTCTGTGTTTATTATTTCTGCTTTAGAGAAATTTAATATTGATGTAGTCTTAGCTAAAATCATTGAGAACTTACCAGAAAGCCCTGCATTTTACCCTAAAGATCAACTAACAGACAAGCCAGAACGTTTTTTTGTGAACGAAAAGATTAGAGAAAAAATCTTGATGCATTACAAAAAGGAAATTCCGTACGCTGTTGAAGTAGAAACTGAGGAATTTGTAGAGGAAGAAAAAATCATAAGAATCCGTTCAGTAATCATGGTAGAACGTGAAACGCAAAAAGGAATCATTATTGGTCATAAAGGTGCTGCTATAAAACGTGTAGGTACTGAAGCTCGTAAAGATTTAGAGATCTTTTTTGATAAAAAGGTTTTTATGGAACTGTATGTAAAAGTGAATAAAAACTGGCGTAGTAACAAGATTCAATTGAAACGATTTGGATATAAAGACTAATTAGTTTTCTAAAATATTGGTCATTAAATCATGTAAATCATCCATTTGACTATGCCCTGTACTCTTTCCTACTCTTCCTATTAAATACAACGACACCCAAAGTAATGGCAAAAATAGAGTCATCATTAATGGAAAAACAATCCCCTTTTCCAAACTCCATCTAACATACAACATTACACTAAAAACTAAAAATGTAAGTCCAACTGCAAAATGGATAAACATAAACAACGTCCAAACTTGTGGTTTAGGGCCAAACAGCCCTTTGAGTAAACTTTTGTTTTCTTCTAAGCTTTCAATTTCTAAGTTTAACTGCGGAGACCAAAAATGCTCTTCTTTTTTTGGTACATCAATAATAATATGTCCGTCATAAAATCTGCTTGGAAATTTACTATTGCCCTCATTTAGTGCTTTTTTAAATTTATTAATTACTAATTCTTGGTCTCCATTTAGATCTATTGTAAACCTTGGTCTTAAGTGTATTGGACTATTGGTTTTCTCGCTCATACTAATTTGAAATAACTGATTTAAAAGAGGTTAAAATTATAACTCACTAAAATTAAACAAAAATCATTCTCTTATTAGTATCTTTGCAGAAATTTTTCAAGAAATGAATAGTATTGTAGCCATTGTAGGAAGACCAAATGTAGGGAAATCGACTTTATTTAATCGATTGGTACAGCGTAGAGAAGCTATTGTAGATTCTGTAAGCGGTGTAACCCGTGATAGACACTACGGAAAGTCTGATTGGAATGGTAAAGAGTTTTCTGTAATTGACACAGGAGGTTATGTGGTTGGTTCTGATGATATTTTTGAAGAAGAAATCCGTAAACAAGTACAATTAGCTTTAGAAGAAGCAGATATTATTGTTTTTGTGGTTGATGTAGAGCAAGGAATTACTCCAATGGATACTGAAGTTGCTAAATTGCTTAGAAAAGTTAAAAAACCTTTGTTTGTTGCTGTAAATAAAGTTGACAATGCAATGCGTGACGCAGATGCTGTTGAATTTTACAATTTAGGCTTAGGAGAATATCATACAATCTCTTCTATTAACGGAAGTGGAACTGGAGAATTATTAGATGCCTTGGCAAAGGAAATGCCTAAACCAGAAGAAATTGACTTAGAAAAAGAAGAACTACCAAGATTTGCCGTAGTTGGGAGACCAAATGCAGGAAAATCATCTTTTATCAATGCATTAATTGGAGAAGAAAGAAATATTGTAACAGATATTGCGGGTACAACTAGAGATTCTATCGACACAAAATACAATCGTTTTGGATTTGACTTTAATTTGGTTGATACTGCCGGAATTAGAAAAAAATCTAGAGTAAAAGAAGACTTAGAGTTTTATTCTGTAATGCGTGCAGTTAGAACTATTGAATACTCAGATGTGATCATTTTAATGATTGATGCAACTAGAGGATTTGAAAGTCAAGATCAGAATATTTTTTGGTTAGCAGAAAAAAACAAAAAAGGAGTTATTATTTTAATTAACAAATGGGATTTGGTAGAAAAAGAAACCAATACCATGCGTGATTATGAAGCAGCAGTGAGAAAACAAATTGCTCCTTTTACAGATGTGCCAATTATTTTTGTTTCTGTATTGACAAAGCAACGTATTTTTAAAGCAATCGAATCTGCGGTAACTGTTTTTCAAAGTAGAAAAAACAGAATTCCTACCAGTAAGCTAAATGAAACGATGTTGGAGATTATAAAAAGCTACCCGCCACCAGCAATCAAAGGGAAGTTTGTAAAAATAAAATACTGTATGCAATTGCCAACTAAAACTCCTCAGTTTGCATTCTTTTGTAATTTACCACAGTATGTTAAGGACCCATATAGACGCTTTTTAGAAAATAAAATGCGTGAAGTATACGATTTTAATGGAGTTCCGGTTATCATCTATTTTAGACAGAAATAAGAGAAAACAGTAATCATAATATAAAGACCTTTTAGGTCTTCACCCTAAATCTTGATATATTTTTATATCAAGATTTTTTCGTTTACTTGATATATAGATTTCTTTTTATACTTATCAATAAAAAAAAGGCATAGTATTTGAGACTTCGCTCAAGTTATTTCGTCTTTATGATAACAAGAGTTTAACAATTTGTACTAAAAAATTGTTAAAAGAGTCTGAATTCATAAATCTAGACCCAAACAACTTGTTTTATAATTTGTATTGCTGTTATATTTGATGAAAAACTATTGCTAAATTCAAAAAATCACTATGAAAAAACTCTCATGCTTACTAGCATTACTTTGTGCTACAACTTTTTATGCTCAATCTGTTTCCTATAAAATTACAGGAACAATTCAGTCAGAAAACGATAAAACCCTTTTAGAATCTGCAACAATTCATTTAGAAAAAATAAAGGACAGCTCTGTTGTTTCTTATACTATTTCAAATGATAAAGGTCATTTTTCTTTGAAAGGAAAATCTTTTGAAAAAGAATTGCGCCTATATGTATCCTATATTGGACTAAAGACATATTCAAAGAAAATTTCGATCAATAACAAGTCTTTAAACTTAGGTGATATCATTATGAAACCTGAAGAAAACATATTGGATGAAATTGTTATTAGGTCTAGGTCTCCAATTACTATTAAAAAAGACACATTAGAGTTCAACGTAAAATCATTTAAAACAAAAAAAGATGCATCTGTTGAAGATCTATTAAAAAAACTACCTGGAGTAGAAGTTGATGAGCAAGGAAAAATTACTGTAAATGGAAAACCCGTAAATAAAATTCTCGTTAATGGAAAACCTTTTTTCGGGAATGACCCAACTATAGTCACAAAAAACTTAACTAAAGAGATTATTGAAAAAGTTCAGATTACTGACACAAAAACAAAGTCGGAAGCTTTTACTGGGCAAAAAGGAGATCAAAATAGCAAAACGATTAACCTAACCATCAAAAAAGAAAACAATAAAGGTTGGTTTGGTAGACTTGCAGCTGGTACAGGAACTGATAATCATTATGAATATGCAGCACTTGTTAACCGATTTGACAATGACAGGCGTTTTAGTGTCCTTTTAGGTGGAAACAACGTTAATTCTCCTGGGTTTAGCTTTGGCGAAATTCAGAAGATGTTTGGAAGTGGTGGAAATACAAGTGTTTCTGTTAGTTCTGGCGGCGGCTATAACTTTAGTATTGGTGGAAGATCATTTGGAACTGGGGAAGGTATTGTAAAATCTAAAAACTCTGGGTTTACCTTTGCAGATGAATTTGGAAAGAAAGTTGATGTGAGTGCAGATTACTTTTTCTCTGGAAGTAATTCTACTAATGCATCTATAAGCAATAGAGAAAACATTTTATCAACTGGTAGATACTTCTCTAACTCAAACTCTACTAGTAATAACGATTACGAATCTCATAGTTTTAATACTGGAATAGAGATAAAAGTAGATTCTACTTTCATGATTAACATTAAACCTTCATTTACTTTTAATAAAAATGAAGGGATCAGTACGAACTATCAAGAAACACTTGATGAAAACAGACAATTAACAAATAAATCTACAAGTAATAATTCATTAAAGTCAACAATTAATCAATTTAAAAACAACATTAGCTTTTCAAAAAAGTTTGGTAAAAAAGGTGCGTTTATTGGCTTAACAATTAACAATCAATTTGACAAAACTGACGGAGAAAGTTATAATAATTCTGAAATTGAAATAATAAATTCTACAACGATTAAAAGAAATCAATTTAGCAATAACAACTCAGAATATTCGAGTTTTGATACTAGATTGTCTTATAGAAAACCATTAATTGCTAAAAGATTATTTTTGGATTTTGCCTATCAATATTCAAAAAGTAATCGTGAGAATGTGAAAAGCACCTATGATTTCAATAATAACACGCAAGACCATACAGACTTTAACACACTACTAAGCACCGATTTTTCTTATAAAAACACAAAGAGCACACCATCAATACAATTGTCTTTTAGAGAAAAAAAATGGTCTTTAAGTCTTAAAGGAGGATATGTTAGTAGAAACATAGAAAGTGAAGATAAATTGCGCCCAACCTTAAATTTAAGTAGAGACTTTAATGCTTTAGAAGCAAGATCTTGGTTTAGTTATAGGTTTAAATCTAGAGCTCGTATATACTCTAGTTATTCTGTATCTAATAGCATCCCTTCTACTTCACAAATTCAACCTTTTGTAAATGAAAACAATCCGTTAAATATAATCACAGGAAACCCCAATTTAAAACCTACCAACAACCATAGATATTCTATAAGTTATAATAAATACAACTTTCAAGCTGGAACAGGTTTCTTTATGCACGCTAGGTTTAATAGCTCTAGAAATAAAATAGTTACAAATACGACTATAGACCCTGTTAATTTAGTTAGAAATACCACCTATGAAAATGTAAATGGTAATTATGATGTAAATTTTGGTGGAAGTTATAATAAGAAAATTAAATTAGATTCCATTAATACCTTAAAAATTAATCTAGGAGCTTATTATTCAGAGAGAAAGAATGTTTATTTTTTCAACGGAATAAAAAACAATTCACACACAAAGACTATATCACCTAACTTAGGATTTACATTAAATTTAAAAAACCTAATTCAAATTCAACCTAGGTATAGAGTTTCATTTTCTAAAACAGCTTTTGACTTAAACAATATTGAAAAACAAAATTACGTAACGCATAACTTAAGTATCAACACAAAAACGCTTTCTTCTAAAAGGTTTGAATGGCAAAATAATGTTAGATTCAACCACAATCCAAATGTTGCTGATGGCTTTAACAAAAGCGCTTGGTTCTGGAACTCTTCATTAGCATATTCTGTTCTAAACGATAAAGGAACACTTAAGTTAAAAGTGTATGATTTATTAAACCAAAACACAAATGCAAGAAGAATTGCAACTGCAAACTATATTGAAGACAGACAGAGTACCGTTTTACAGCAATATTTTATGCTAAGTTTTAGCTGGAAGTTTAACAGCTTAGGTAAAAAAGGAAAAGTGAGAGATTTTGGAATGTTTGAGTTCTAATTGAAAGGTTTTCTTTCTAAGGCTTAACATGTAACATCTTAAAAACCTAAATAATCAACTTGATAATTATTTAGGTTTTTTTGTATCTGCGAGCGATATAAAAAAGTTACTCTTTTTTTGCAAGATTCTTATAAAGAACCGTCTATAAAGATACAATTTGTACCTTTGCAGTACTAATAAGAAAATCTTATGAAAATATTAAAATCTGAAAATCATCAACCAATTGAACTGCCTTTACAGCTTAAAATAAGTTTTGAGAAGGTTTTTTTAATGTATAAAAAATACACTGAAGAGGATTTTAAAGAACATCCTTTTCATAAGTCTGCAAAAATAATGGTGGCTAAAATAGAACAACATCCTGAACTGATTGATGGGTTTTCAGATTTTAGTTTGCTTGAAAAATTGCAAAACGAAATTAGTTTATTACTAGAGCCGTTATTTCCAGAACCGTTATTGTTAAATGAAATTAAATCAGCAACAATTCCGTTTACATTTACCTCATTTAATTTCACTACTCGATTTGAAAATATTATAAAAAACGCTGGAGAAAACTTTGAAATAAAAGTTCGTAATTTTGAAGATGACCTCTTATATATTTACGGATGTACGATGATTTTAGCCACCGTTTATGATTACAATATAGATTTAAAAAGACCTTTCTTTTTTGATATCCCAGATATAAATACCGGAATTACAAGACATTACAGAGCCGCTTTTAATGGCGATTTTGGTGAAATTCACCCAACAGAAAACGCTCCAAAAATCACCGATGAAGATATTAAAATATTACTCGATAATTTTGATAATGTTGACATTTGGAAAGAAAAATTCCCGCCAAACAGTTATGTTTATAAAGGATTTGGAATTATGAATCTGTTTGATGTAACAACAGATGAAACCATTACAAATATTAGAACAAACTTACTTAGAGCTAACGATAATTTAATTAGTGACTTACAAGAAAATATTCGAGAGTTTTACAACATAAAAGACTTGCGTTTAGGCTATTCTGTGTTTGATATTTCAAACATCGGAGCAAAATCGATTACAACGAAAAACTCTGAAAGCATCATATTAAAAGATTTAAAGCAAATTGATTGCAGTAATTTTTTCTGTGATGATACGATACATAATCTTTTTAAAAATCACGAAGCTATTGCCATTTCTGATGTAGAAAAACATGGGAAACAAACGAACAAAAATGATTTCTATAAAAGATTAAAAACTAATGGAATAGGCAGTATTATTCTTATCCCTATAAAAGCTTCAACAGGTAACGATTTATCAATTTTAGAAATTGCCTCACCTAGACCTTTTGAGTTAAACTCTATAAATCAGAATAAATTAAAAGATATCATTCCTGTTTTTAAAGCTGCAGTAGATCGTTTTTCTGAAGAACATATAAATGTAATCGAAGCTACAATTCAAGAACATTACACAACCATACACCCTGCTGTAAAATGGCGTTTTAGTGAAGCCGCAGAAAATTACCAGCAACAATTATTTAATAAAGTAGAAAAACCAAAATTAGACGAGATCATTTTTAATGATGTCTATCCTTTATTTGGACAAAGTGATATTAAGGGTTCGTCTATTGCCAGAAATAATGCTATTAAGGAAGATTTAACTACGCAATTAACATTGGCAATAAACATCTTAAACCAAGCATGTTTAGTAGAGAAACTCCCCATTTATGATGAATTAATATTCAGAATTAATGAGTACTCTACGAATGTTTCTGACGGATTAAAAGCTGGAGATGAAATTGCTATTATTGATTTTCTAAAACGAGAAATTTATCCGGTATTTAATCACATTAAAAAAGTTAATAACAGTTTATCTGAACATGTAGCTGTTTATATGGATCGAATAGATTCTAAACTGCATGTAGTTTACGAAAAGCGTAAAGATTATGAAGATAGTGTTACACTATTAAATGACAAATTAGCTAAGTTTTTAGATCAAAAGCAAGAAGATGCCCAAAAAATGTTTCCTCATTACTTTGAGCGTTATAAAACTGATGGTGTAGAATACAATATGTACATCGGAGATTCTTTAGTGAAAAATAAATCTTTCGATAAATTGTTCCTATACAATTTAAGATTGTGGCAATTGCAAATGATGTATGATTTAGAAAATCTTGCTTTTAAAGCAAGATCAGAAATGAATCACGATTTAAGAGTTGCTTCATTAATATTAGTACATAGCAACCCAATGGCTATAAAATTTAGAATGGATGAGAAGCAATTTGATGTTGATGGGGCTTACAATATAAGATACGAAATAATCAAAAAACGTATTGATAAAGCGCATATAAAAGACACGAATGAACGTTTAACAATCCCTGGTAAAATAGCGATTGTATATTCTCAAGACAGCGATGCAATAGAGTATTTAAAATACATTAAATTCTTACAGTCTAAAAAATATTTAGGCACAGTAGAAAAGTTAGACATTGAAGATTTACAAGGAGTTTCGGGACTAAAAGCTTTACGTGTAGAAGTTATATTCAACAAAAATTACAACGAAGAAAAGTCAATCTCGTTTAATGATTTAATTGAAGAACTAAAAGCATAAAGCTTCTTAAACCAAGCCTCTTTCTTGCATTTTAAATGCAAGAGCAAACGAAATTACAGAAACAATAATCCCAACCATAAACACCAAATAAGTTACTCTTAATAGCTTATATTTCCTATCCAACACCTTTCCCAAAAAATACAAGTCTTTAGTCATAGAACTGTATAAGTATTGCTTGTCTTTCATTAATTCTCCCATTGCCCATTCAAATTCTGGCAAGCTCATTTTATGAAAATTCCCGAAAAACAATAAATTCACCTTTTTATCTTCTACATCTTTTTTTGTAAACTTACCGCCAGTTACATTTGGTCTTGTAGCTATAACAGATAAAATAATTGTAGTAACTGTAAATATGATAAAAATGATTGTAGGTGTAATTAAGTATTGATTTGATGGGTTGTCTAATTTTGGCAATAAGCTAGATAAAGCCAACGAAATAATAATTGCATTTACAGACAATAAAATATTGGCTTTTGTATCTGCAATATCACTTAATGTGATATGATTTCTTAAGGTAACTCTAAACATGGTTTCTATCCCTCGTTCTGGAGTTTTTGCTTTTTGCTTTTTAAGTTTTAATTCTTCTTTTTTAACAGATTCTTTGCGCTCTTCTTGCTTTATTTTTTTTTGTGATTTAAATAATTGAGCTAAGTTTTTGTCTTTTCCTTGTTGCCAATTTTCTTGAGCGTAATTAGTGTAATAATGGTGTTTATTTGCTAAAAAACCAATATTCTCTAGAATCCATTCTGAATCCGAATAGTTTTTATTATGAACAAGATTTACTTCTTCCTTTAATAAATCGCTGACATCAGAAAAACTTTTTTTAGCCAAATGATTACTATCAGCATCTTTCAATATTTTCTCTAAAACATCATCAGCTTCAACACCCATTTTTGTAGCTCTAATCAATCTGTTTACATTATTAATAATACTATCATCAATATTGTATTCTTCTAAAAAATTAGTGGTAATTCTTACACTCGACTCTTCATGATTCTCGGTTCCTTTAATGTAACCAACATCATGAAACCAAGCTGCTAAAAGCAATATATTTGCATCAGTTTCAGAGATCTTCTCTCCTTCAATTAACTCCTTAGTAGCATTCACAACACGTTGTGTATGACTCAAATTATGGTACAAATAATCAGTACTTAACTCTTTGGTTAATAATGAAAAAACATATTTTTCGGTTTTAAGTAACAATGTCTCCATAAAAGAATTATTTTTATACTAAAGTAAAAAAATTAGATGAACAGTACAAAGTATTTAAGCCTAATTGCAATCTTTCTATTACTAAGTAATTGCGCAACACATCAACCACAATTCAAAAATAAAAAAGAACTATACAATGTAACTTCACTAGAAGACGTAAAACATTCTTTTTACTTACTTGGTGATGGTGGAAATTCTCCAATAGGAGATGTAGCAATTACTTTAAAAAGACTGGAAAAAGAATTAGAATATGCTTCAAAAAATAGCACTATTTTATTTTTAGGAGATAATATATATCCCGCAGGATTACCTAAGAAAAATGACAAAGGAAGAGTTTTTGCTGAACATCAATTAAATGTTCAGACAAGTACTGTTAAAGGCTTTGAAAAAAGCACCATTTTTATTCCAGGAAATCATGATTGGTATTCAAATGGACTGAAAGGTCTAGAAAGACAAGAAAATTACATCACTAAACTACTAGGAAAGGATTCATTTTTACCCAAAAAAGGTTGTCCAATTGATAAGGTTAACATCTCTGATGATATAGTTTTGATTATTATTGATAGCGAATGGTTTTTAACAAATTGGAACAAACACCCAACGATAAACGACAATTGTGAAATAAAAACACGAACTCGTTTTTTTGATGAATTTGAAAGTTTGATAAAAAAAGCAAGAGGAAAAACCACCATTGTTGCTATGCATCACCCAATGTATACAAATGGGCCTCATGGCGGACAATTTTCTTTAAAACAACAATTATTTCCGGCAGGAAATAAGCTTCCAATTCCAGTTTTAGGAACCTTTTTAAACCTAATTCGTAAAACAAGTGGACTTAGCAATACTGATCTTCAAAACAAAAGATATTTAGAGTTTAAAAACAGGGTTGTCACCTTATCACAAGAAAATGAAAAAGTTATTTTTGTTGCAGGACACGAACATAGTTTGCAATATATTGTACAAGACAATCTACCTCAAATCGTTAGTGGAGCAGGTTCTAAAACTACTGCTACGAGAAATGTAGGTGGCGGACAGTTTTCATTTGGTGGTGCTGGATATGCAAGATTAGATGTTTTTAATAACGGATCATCTGAAGTTACATTTGTAGATACAGAAAAAAATGAAGTTGTTTTTAAAACTCAAGTTTTCAACCCTAATACACCTTATGAAGATCATAAATTTAAAGCGATAACAGACTCACATACTTCTGCATCAATTTATACAGATGAAGAAATTACAAAAGGTAACTTATACAAATATCTATGGGGAGATCGTTACAGAAAATACTACGGAACAAAAGTTAGGGCAAAAAATGTTGATTTAGATACACTTTTTGGAGGTCTAACTCCCAAAAGAAAAGGTGGTGGACATCAATCAAAATCATTGCGATTAGAAGATAAAGATGGACGAGAATATGTAATGAGAGCTTTGCGTAAAAATGCCTTGCAATATCTACAAGCTGTTGCTTTTAAAACACAATTTATTGAAGGTCAATTTGACAACACTTATTCTGAAGACTTATTATTAGATGTGTTCACAGGATCACACCCATATGCTCCATTTACTGTTGCTACTTTAGCTGAATCTATTGATGTGTTACACACAAAACCTCAACTATTTTATGTTCCAAAGCAAAAAGCTTTACTGCATTTTAATAATGATTTTGGAGATGAATTGTACATGATAGAAGAACGTGCCGCTTCTGGCCATGGAGATAAAGCCAACTTTGGATTTTCTAATAAAGTAATTAGCACAAATGATGTATTAAAAAAACTTACAAAAAATGCCAATTCAAAAATTGATGAAGAAGCCTATATCAGAGCAAGATTGTTTGACATGGTCTTAGGAGATTGGGATAGACACGAAGATCAATGGCGTTGGGCAGCATTTAAAAAAGGGGAAACAACGGTTTATAAACCGATGCCAAGAGATAGAGATCAGGTTTTTTCTATTATGGCAGACGGCGCCTTACTTAATTTTGTGACCAAAGCGGTTCCTTCACTACGATTAATGCAATCGTATAATGAAGAATTGGCAAATACAAAATGGTTTAATTTAGAACCTTATCCTTTAGATATGGCCTTGATAAACCAAGCCAATAAGCAAATTTGGGACACCCAAGTAAATCATATTCAAAGTAACTTAACCGATGCTGTAATTGAATCTGCTTTTTCACATTTCCCTGAAGAAGTAACAGACAATACCATTACTGACATTAAAAGAAAGTTAAAAGGAAGAATACAGAATCTAAAAAAGATATCTAACGAATATTTCATACATATTAACAGATACTCTGTTATAAAAGGAACAGATAAGGATGATTTATTTGAAGTAGAAAGATTAGACAATGGAGTTACTGAGGTGAGAGCATATAGAATCATAAAAGGAGAAAAAGGCGAGTTATTTCACCAAAAGAAATACTCTAAAAACCTAACCAAAGAAATTTGGATTTATGGTTTAGACGACAAAGATGTTTTTAAGGTTTTCGGCGATAAGTCTGCAAGTATTAAAGTGAGAGTTATTGGAGGGCAAAACAACGACACTTATGATGTTTCTAACGGAAATAAACTAACTATTTACGACTATAAATCGAAAGAAAACACTTTTACCACTAACAAAGGGGGAAGAAAGTTAACTGACGTATACGATACGAATGTGTATGACTACAAGAAGCTAAAATACAATGCTATTACTGTTTTGCCAACAATTGGAATGAATCCTGATGATGGCCTTAAAGTTGGCTTAGAGAGTTCTTTTACCAGTTTTGGTTTTGAAAGAAATCCTTTTACTTCTCAACATAGCATTGCCATGTCTTATTACTTTGCAACCAAAGGGTTTGATATTCAGTTTAAAAGCGAATTTGCAAACGTAATTAGCAATTGGAATCTAGGTTTAGAAGCAGGTTTTACCAGTCCAAATTATAGTGTAAATTTCTTTGGGTTTGGGAACGAAACTAGCAATCCATATTTTATCAATGAAGACATATACGATGAAGATTACAATCGTATTAAAATTAGAAAGGCTTTCTTTTCTTCGTATTTAATTTGGAGAGGAGAATTAGGTGCTAGCTTTAAAATCGGTTTAAATTATGAAACAAACAATGTAGAAAACACCCCTGGACGATATATAACGACCACTTCACTTACTAATAAAAACACTTTTCTTGGAGCTGAAGCACATTACAATTTTGAAAATAGCGACAATAAAGCATTTCCAACATTAGGGATGAAAGCAGATTTAAAATTCGGATATAAATCAAACACAGATACAAATGCGAGCTTTGGTTATATCATTCCTTCTTTAAGTTTTGACTACAAATTAATATCAAGCGGAAAATTAGTATTGGCAACCAAAGTAAAAAGTCATTTTAATTTTGGTAACGGTTTTGAGTTTTATCAAGCAGCATCTATTGGAGCAAATGATGGTTTACGCGGCTATAGAAATCAACGTTTTACTGGTAAAAATGCATTTTATCAAAATACTGATATTCGTTTAAATTTACGAAAAATGAGAACCGGCCTATTGCCTTTGCATATTGGTTTGTATAGCGGATTTGATTATGGAAGAGTTTGGTTAGAAAACAGTTCTTCTGACACTTGGAATACATCTTTTGGTGGCGGAATTTTCTTAAATGGTGCAGATATGCTAGCTTTAAACCTTGGGGTTTTTAAAGGAAAAGAAGAAGCTAGAATTGCATTTTCTTTAGGTTTCACATTTTAACTAAGAGTTGATTATTTCATCAACAAATAAAACTCTTCTACCTTAGAATAGGTGAATCTAATATCAAACTGTAAACGAAAATTAAGTCCAACTCAGGTTAATAATTTAAAAGTTCTAAAATTTTCTTTTTTACTTTTTCTGTTGATGGAATCATCGTCTGTTCCAAGGTACTATTTAATGGAATTGCAGGCATGTTTTCACTACCAATAGTCATCACTGGCGCGTCTAAATACTTAAAGCATTCTTCTTGTATTTTCCCTGACAATGCTCGTGCAAACCCAGTACTTGAAGGCTCTTCTGTTACCACCAAACATTTTCCATTTTTCTTTACCGACTTTACAATCGTTTCTTCGTCTAAAGGGTATAAGGTTCTTAAATCAATAACCTCAATCGTATCTTTCATTCCCAATTCAGCACTTGCATTCATTGCCCAATGAACTCCCATTCCGTAGGTAACAATCGTTAAGGTTTCTTCCTCTTCCTGTTTCCATATTTCTTGTAAAACCCATGCTTTTCCAAAAGGCAAGACATAGTCTTCCGAAGGCTCTATAGAGGTTGCTCCTTGAGTTCCTGGAACTTTACTCCAATACAAACCTTTATGTTCTAAAATCACAACTGGATTCGGATCATAATACGCTGCTTTTAACAAGCCTTTTAAGTCGGCACCGTTACTTGGATACGCTATTTTAATTCCTCTAATATTGGTCAATATACTTTCTACCGATGATGAATGATAAGGACCTCCACTTCCATAAGCCCCAATAGGAACTCTAAGAATCATACTCACAGGCCATTTTCCATTGGACAAATAACAACTTCTACTTACCTCTGTAAATAATTGATTTAGACCTGGCCAAATATAATCTGCAAACTGAACTTCTACAATTGGTTTTAGCCCAACAGAGCTCATTCCAACCGTTGAACCAACAATAAATGCTTCTTGGATGGGTGTGTTAAAAACACGATCGTCACCAAATTTTTGAGCCAAGGTTGCAGCTTCACGGAAAACACCTCCTAATCGACCTCCAACATCTTGTCCGTATAACAAACATTCTTTGTGCTTCTTCATCAACTCTTCAACAGCAAACAAAGCACAGTCTACCATCACCACTTTATCATTTCCCTTTGGAGAACGCTCTCCTACTTCTTCTACAATTGGTGTTGGTGCAAAGTCATGTGTAAATAAATCTTCTGGCTTCGGATCTTCTGCCTTTTGTGCTTTTTCTAAATCAGCTTTGACTTTTACTTTGGCAACACTTTCAATAGCATCAACTTCTTCTTGAGTACATCCATTGTCTAACAATTGCTGTTTCAATACTGGATATGGGTCTCTAGAACGAGCTTCTTCCAAATCATCCCGATACCACTCCATACGAACACCAGATGTATGGTGATTTAATAGTGGAACTTTAGCATGTATCAAGAAAGGTCTACGTTCTTTACGAATAGTAGCGATTACTTTTTCTACTGCTGCATAACTCTCCATAAAGTTTGCTCCGTCAATTGTAATTGCTTCTAAACCATGAAATCCTTGTGCATATTCAAAAGCATTTTGCGCTCGCGTTTCTTCTGCATTGGCTGATATATCCCAACCATTATCTTGTACTAAATATAAAATTGGCAATTGCTTTAAAGCAGCCATTTGAAAAGCTTCTGCAATCTCTCCTTCTGTTACTGAAGCATCTCCTAAACTACATACCGTAATTGGTGCTAAAGTGTTATCGACTGGATCCGAATTGTCATCTGTTTCCTCTAACGCAATTGAAAGGTTCTCTAAACCTTGCAATTCTTTGTATTGCATTCCCATCGCTGTTCCAGTTGCTGGAATAGCTTGCATTCCGGTTGCAGAAGATTGATGTGGGATTTTCGGTTTGTCAGCATCTTTTAAACTTGGGTGACAATAGTATGTTCTACCTCCAGAAAATGGATCTTCTTTCTTTGCCAACAACTGCAACATTAAATCATAAGGTTGTAATCCGAAAGACAACAACATTGCGTCATCTCTATAATAAGGATATGCATAATCTTGTGGTAACAATTGCATCCCCAAAGCAATTTGAATAGCTTCGTGACCTCTAGAAGTAGCATGTACGTACTTTGATACTACTTTAAAATTATCTTCGTACAATTCTGCCATTGCCTTAGCTGTACAAAGATTTGAAAACCCTTTTTGTAGAATGTGTTTCTTCATGTTTATTTTCCTGAAAAAGGAAATCTATTTTTTATAATTTACTAGTAATCTTGTGTCAAATACAGAATGAAAAGGTTTTTACACCAACTCTTTTTCAACTTTTATCATCCAATTAAATGGGTCTTCAATCTTTCCTGTTTTAATCGCATTCAATGTATCGTTTACATCCAAACCTATCGGACTCTCATCTGATACATGAATCGTTCTACCTTCGAACCCAATTTCTTGAATATACGCAATTCCAACAGCCGTTCCAGTTCCAAAAGCCTCCTCTAAGGTTTTGTTTTTAGAAGCTTCTTCTATTTCATCAATCGTTATTGAACGTTCAGTTACTTCATATCCTTTATGTCTTAGCAAATCAATCACACTCATTCTTGTGATCCCATCTAAAATAGCGCCATCACGTTTTGGTGTTACAAATTTCCCATCAATTTTAAAGAAGATATTCATGGTTCCTACTTCTTGAATATATTTATGTTCAACAGCATCCAACCATAAAACTTGATCGTATCCTTTTGATTTTGCAATCTCAGTTGGACGAATTGCTGCGGCATAGTTTCCTGCTGCTTTTGCTTCTCCTGTCCCTCCTTCTACGGCTCTTATATACTTTGTCTCAGCATACAACTTAATTCGATTGGTAAAGAATGGACCCGCTGGTGAAGCCATAACAATAAACTTGTAATTATTTGCTGCACGCATTCCTATAAACGGTTCATCTGCATACATAAAAGGTCTTAAATACAAAGCGCTTCCATCCATCGGAGGAATCCAATTGTGTTCCAATGCAACCAATTGCTTTAGCCCTTCAACAAATAAATCTTCAGGGAAATCTGGCATTCCCATTCTATCAGCACTAAAATTCAATCGCGCTGCATTTTTATCTGCTCTAAACAGCATTGGTGAACCATCGACACCAACAGTCGCTTTCATTCCTTCAAAAATAGCTTGACCATAATGTAAAGCCATTGCCGCAGGATGCGTAGGAATCAATTCTAAAGGTTGAATTCTAGGTACTCCCCATTCTCCATTTGCATAATCACAGATAAACATATGATCTGTAAAAGTGGTTCCTAATGGAATGTTACTAAAGTCTAATTCTCCAGCTTTAGATGTTGCTACTTTTTGTATTTCTATGTGATGCTTCATAATTTCTTGTCATTCCTGTAAAGCAGGAGTCTATTTTTTAATTAGTACTGATAATGATTCCGCACATGTGGGAATGGCAACACTATAATTTTCTATTCGTATCAAATTGCTCAAAATAATCTGCAATACGACGTAAAAAGCTTCCTCCTAAATATCCATCAACAACACGATGGTCAAAAGAAAGTGATAAATACATCATGCTTCGAATTGCAATTTCATCTCCTTTTTCTGTTTCAATAACTTCTGCTCTTTTCTTAATGATTCCAATAGCTAAAATGGCTACTTCAGGCTGATTTATAATTGGAGTCCCCATCAAACTCCCAAAAGTTCCTACATTAGAAATTGTAAAAGTACCTCCTTGAATATCGTCTGCTTTTAATTTATTATCTCTTGCTTTCCCTGCCAATTCATTTACCTTTTTACTCAACTCTGCCAAACTCTTATTATCTGCATCCTTTACTACTGGAACAATTAAATTTCCACTAGGTAGCGCTGTAGCCATACCAATATTAATGTGCTCTTTTACAATAATATTTTCTCCATCAATAGAGGCATTAATCATTGGAAAGTCTTTTACTGCTTTAGCAACAGCTTCAACAAATAAAGGTGTGAACGTCAATTTACAATCATACTTTTCTTGAAATGCAACTTTATGTTCATTTCTCCAGTTAACCATTTCTGTTAAATCAGCTTCAACATATGCAGTTACGTGTGGTGATGTATGTTTTGAATACACCATATGATCTGCAATCATTTGACGCATTCTGTCCATCTTCACTATCTTACCTGTTCCTTTATCTAGATTTAACTGTGGAATTCTATAAGCTGTCGGATCTAGCTCAGCAGTAGGTTGTACAAATTGAGAAGGCCTTCCTTCATCAACATATTTAAACAAATCACTTTTTCTTAATCTGCCATCTTTTCCTGTAGCTGGGATGCGTGCCAATTCTTCAAAACTTATATGTTTCTCTTTGGCTACAGCTATAATTAAAGGAGAAAAGAAGGTGTTATTATTTTGGGTTGCATTTGTAATAGCTTTCTTTTGTTTTGATTTCCTTTTCACAAAAGATGTAGTCTTTTTCTTTTCAGTAACTTCAGATTTATCGGCAGTATCCTTTGCAGATGATGTAGCGTCATCCATTTCAATAATAGCAATTGTTTTACCAACTTCCACCACGTCATTTGCAGCAAACAAAATAGACTTAAGGACTCCAGATACTGTTGATGGCACTTCAGAATCTACTTTATCAGTAGCAACTTCCAACACCATTTCGTCTTCTTCAATACGATCTCCTTCATTTTTGAGCCATGCAAGAATTGTAGCTTCCTTAATGCTCTCACCTAACCTTGGCATTTTCAATTCAAATTCCATAAAACTTCGTTGATTTTAGAAAGGAATAAAATTACTGTTTTCACAATTAACAATATCATTTTTCGTTTTATTTCGATTAAATTTGTATTTTTATTCTATAAAATACAAATTTTAAGTATTTATATTCTTTACAAGGGTTGTATTTATCACAAAAAAATAATATTACAACCTCTTCTTTCACCAAACGAAGATGTTAAAAAAATGATTACCCAAAGAAATGACTACAAACCTGTACTAAACTTATCAAAACACAGCACTTAACAAACAACACATATACACCTATGAAACTTGACAACTTAGACGTTGAGATTATGAAAATTCTCCAAAAAAATTCTGATCGAACGATAAAAAGCATTGCCGAAGAACTGAATCTATCTACTACACCTATTTTTGAACGCATTAAAAAATTAAAAAAAGAAGGATATATTTCTAATTACGTAGCGCGGTTGAATCATAAAAAACTAGGGTTAAAACAAATTGTATTTATTGGGATTACACTTCAAGGTCATACAAGAAGTTATTTAGAGAAGTTTGTAAAAGAAATACAAGGATTCCCAGAGGTAATTGAATGCCACAGGGTAAGTGGTAATTTTGATTACTTACTCAAATTAATTGTTGAAGATATTGAAGCCTATGAAAAGTTTATCATTACGAAGTTAACACTGTTACCGTATTTAGGAAGTATTCAAAGTTTAATTACGCTATCAACAGGAAAAGAAACGAATGAAATTGATTTAGAGAAATTACTGGTTTAACAAGAAAATATACTTACTTCTTAAACTGCTCTCTTAAGGTTTTATAAACCTCATCTTGTTTAGGTCTGTCTTTTGGAACTTCTCGTAGAGGCGCTACTTCTCGTAAACCCTCATGGCAATCAGCTGGCAATTGTTGGTACAATTGTGTTCCTTTTGTTTTCCAAGCAAGCATCTCATCACTTACCTGCTTAATCACTTTTGCAGGGTTCCCAACGACTAAACTTCGTTTCGGGATCTTAGTCTCTGCTTTTACAAATGCCATAGCACCTACAATAGATTCATCTCCTATTTCGGCATCGTCCATAATAACAGTATTCATACCAATAAGGCAATTCTTACCAAGATTAGCTCCATGTATAATAGCTCCATGACCTACATGTGCACTTTCTTTAAGAGTAATAGATTTTCCAGGAAACATATGAACTGTACAGTTTTCTTGTACATTTACACCGTCTTCCAAAATAATTTGTCCCCAATCTCCTCGAATTGCTGCTCCTGGTCCAATATAACAGTTCCTGCCAATAATAACATTACCAGTAACCGCAGCCAATGGATGCACAAAACTACTTTCGTGCACTACAGGTATGTATCCGTTGAAACTATATATCATTTATTTAAACCCTTTTAATTTTTCTTTCGTAAAGTCCGAAAGCACCAATCGTCCACTTGTTTGAGCACGTTCTGCTAATAATGAATCCCAATCTTCCGTTCCTTTCCAAAAGACAGATTTCATTTCTTTCATAGCTTCAGTGTTATAAGTACATAAATGCTCTGCAGTTGTTTTTACCGCTTTGTCTAATTCTTCATTAGATTCAAAAACATGTGTAAACAACCCTTTTTGTTTTGCCCATTCGGCAGGATAAAACGAATTTGCGTCAATCGCAATTTGTGACATTCCGCTTAATCCAATTTTACGCTCAATAGCTGGCCCAACCACAAATGGTCCAATACCAATGTTTAATTCGCTTAATTTAATAGAAGCAAATTTTGAAGCCATACAATAATCTGTTGATGCTGCTAGGCCAACTCCTCCACCAACTGTTTTTCCTTGAATACGTCCTATAATAAACTTTGGACACTTTCGCATCGCGTTAATTACATTGGCAAACCCTGAAAAGAAAACTTTACCAGTTGCTTCATCATTGATGTTAATCAATTCTTTAAAACTAGCACCGGCACAAAATGTTCTGTCTTTTCCACTTTTTAAAACAATTACTTTAATAGCATTATTTTTTCCTGCGTCTGTTATAGTTTGAGCCAATTTCGCCAAAATATCTCCTGGAAGAGAGTTATGTGCAGGATGAAAAAACTCTATATATCCTACTTCATTTATAATATCCAGTTTTACATATGGATCACTCATAATTTAATTTCTTTATAATTTAGATCAATCCGAATTGCTCGAAATGATGATTTAAATGTTTTCTTTCTAACAAATACGACTCGTATTTATTTAACTCTCCAAAAACTAAATTCTTTAACACTGCATCTGGGTTTTCTTTAAAAAATGCGAGATACTTAAATCGTTCGGCTAAGAATTTTTCTTTTGCAGTTTGTAAATCTGGGTACACCAAAGGCGATAACTTGTCTTTTTCCAATAAAGGGAAATTAGAATTTTTAGGGAACTCTTTAAAGTTGTATAAACTATCGTGTACCTCTTGTAGATATTTTTCTGGAGTTGAAATGTCAAAATCTTGAATTTCACCCGAAGCAATTCTATAGGTATACTCTAGATGCTCTAGCATATGCTGAGGCGTCATAATGCCCCACTTAGGTTTGCTATCTTCTGAAATTTCAGCAAGACAAGAATTAATTTTTTCAGTTGTCATTTCGGTAAAAACTTCTTGTTTCTTTTCTACCATTGTAAGAATAGTTGCTATACAAACTAATGAATCTTCCTTTTCTGCTCCAGCAGGTAAAGTAGCGTTTGCAGAATCTACATTTGCATCAAAAATTTCTACATACCATTTTACAATTCCACTAGGATGCTCTTGCCCTCTACTGTCTCTATCTACTTTTTGCTTGCATGTTAAACGTACATACAAAGTATCATTATGATAAATAGGGCGCAGAAATCTTATTTCTTCTAAGCCGTAGTTCGCAGCTACCGGCCCTTTATTTGGATACACAAACAATCCCGCTGCCATCGAAATAATAAAATATCCGTGAGCTGTTCTTTTTTCAAAAATACTACCGTCCAGACTTGTAATATCTGTGTGCGCATAAAAGTGATCCCATGTAATATTTCCGAAGTTAACAATATCTGTATCTGTTATTGTTCGGTTATGTGTTTTGAGTGACATTCCTGGTTGAATATCTTCCCAATGATAGGCAAACGGATGTTCTATAGATTCTTTATAACTGGATTTTGGCTGGTAAATACCAGTAATTTCTGTTAATGTTGTTGGTGATCCCTGAATGGCTGTACGTTGTAAATAATGCTTTATACCACGCATTCCTCCCATTTCTTCTCCACCTCCAGCTCGTCCTGGACCTCCATGAACTAAACTTGGTAAAGGAGAACCATGACCTGTGCTTTCTTTAGCCATATCACGATTTATTACCATTATTCTTCCGTGGTGACTTGCTGCGTTTACAACATATTCTTTCGCAATTTGATCGTCATTTGTGGTAATTGAAGACACCAAAGATCCTTTACCCATTTCTGCCAAGGTAATCGCTTCCTCTAAATTTTTATAGGGCATTAGGGTACTCACTGGACCAAATGCCTCACGTTCGTGAATTGCTGTATTTTGAAAAGGGTTATCTGCTCTTAATAAAATGGGGCTAATGAAAGCACCCTTTTTTGCATCTGCGCCTATAGTTTCTATTTTATCTAAACTTCCATAAACAATTTGTGCTTCTTTTGCCAAATCATTGACTGAATCTCTAACTGCTTGAACTTGTTGATGACTTACTAAAGACCCCATTCTTACTTCTTTCAATCTCGGATCACCAATAGTTACTTTATCTAATGCTTTGCCTAATGAAATTTGAACATCTTCAATTAAATTTTCTGGAACGATAATTCTACGAATTGCAGTACATTTTTGCCCTGCTTTTACCGTCATTTCTTTTCTAACTTCTTTGATGAATAAGTCAAATTCTGGAGTTCCAGGAACGGAATCTTCTCCTAGAATAGAAGCGTTTAAAGAATCTGCTTCCATTGTAAAAGGCACTGCCTCATTAATAATTCTAGGATGTGCTTTTAACATTCTCCCTATTGCTGCAGAACCTGTAAAGGTCACAACATCTTGAGATTCTACAGTTTCTAATATTGTTTTAACGGTTCCGTTAATGATCTGTAATGCACCTTCAGGTAAAATTCCAGAGGCAATAATTTCTCTAGCAACTGCTTCTGCCAAATAGGATGAAGATGGTGCGGGTAAAACAACTGCAGGAACTCCTGCCATCCAATTCACAGCGCATTTTTCTAACATTCCCCAAACAGGGAAGTTGAATGCGTTTATGTGCACAGCTACTCCTTTTTTTGGAACCATAATATGATGTGCCATAAACCGTCCACCTCGAGATAAATCAATAGCATCTCCTTCAACGTGGTAAGGTTGGTTTGGGAATAATTTACGTAAAGAAGCATTCGCGAATAAGTTTCCAAATCCACCTTCAATATCGATCCAACTATCAACTTTAGTTGCTCCTGTTCTATAACTTAACTCATAAAAAGAATTCTTACGTTTTGTAAGATATAATGCTAATTTCTTCAGCATATTTCCACGTTCTTGAAAGGTCATTTTTCGAAGTGTTTCACCACCTTTAGTTCTTCCATATTGAAGAATTTCAGGGATGTCTAATCCTTCAATGGCAACACTTGTAAATGCTTCGCCTGTAATAGCGTCTAATACAGGAGTTCCTTCTTCTTTTCCTTCAGTCCATTGACCTTGAACGTAATGTTGTATTTTTTTCATCGATAAACTTATTTATCGTTTCCGTATAAACGGAAATCTATTTTTAAACTCTTTCTATGATAGCCGCATAACCTTGGCCTACACCAATGCACATTGTGATTAGTGCATATCTTTTATTTTGCTCGTGCAATTCTAAAGCCGCAGAATACGCAACTCTTGCTCCTGTAACACCTAAAGGATGGCCAATTGCTATTGCGCCCCCATTTGGATTCAATCTTGGATCGTTATCTGCCAATCCCCAAGCACGAGTACATGCTAATGCTTGTGCTGCGAATGCTTCGTTTAATTCAATAATATCTATATCATTCATAGTTAAACCCGCTTTTTCTAATGCTTTATTAGAAGCTTGTACAGGTCCTATTCCCATAATTCTTGGCTCTACACCAACAACAGCAGAACTTACGATTCTAGCTAATGGTTTTAAATTGTATTTTTTTACAGCGGCTTCAGACGCAATGATTGTTGCTGCTGCTCCATCATTTAATCCTGATGAATTCCCTGCTGTCACACTTCCGCCTTCTTTTTTGAATGCAGGACGTAATTTTCCTAGGATCTCTAAAGACGTTGTTGGTTTTACAAACTCATCTTGTGAAAATAGAATTGAATCTTTTTTACGTTGTGGAATTTCAACAGTTACTATTTCTTTTGCCAATCTTCCATTCTCTTGTGCTTTGGTTGCTTTCATTTGACTCCAATGCGCAAATGCATCTTGATCTTCACGAGAGATATTGTATTTTTCTACTAGGTTTTCAGCAGTATTTCCCATTCCATCTGTACCATATAGTTTTTGCATTTTTGAATTGATAAAACGCCATCCGAATGTAGAATCGTACATTTTAGAATCGCTTCCAAATCCTGTTGATGGCTTTCCAATAACGTAGGGTCCACGGGTCATGTTTTCAACACCTCCAGAAATAAACAAGTCTCCATCGCCTGCCTTTATAGCACGATTGGCATGGATAATTGCTGACAAACCAGAACTACATAAACGATTCACAGTTTCTCCTGGAACAGTAAAAGGCAATCCTGCTAATAAAGAGGACATTCTCGCAACATTCCGGTTGTCTTCTCCTGCTTGATTTGCACAACCCATAATAACATCGTCATAAGCTTCTTTTGGAATACTCGGGTTTCTCTTTACCAATTCTTCAATTACTATTGCTCCTAAATCATCTGTACGAACTGCTGATAAGGTTCCTTTGTAACTTCCTATCGGCGTTCTTATTCCGTCTATGATATATGCTTCCATATTTATTATTTTTAATTTTGAAATCTTCAATCGACACTCATCAATCGTTAATCTCTAATCGTTTTCTTGCCACTCTTTTTGTGTTCTATAAACCACGCCTTTAAATAAGGCCACTAATTCATCACCTCTTTTAACTTCAATAATATTAAAGCCTAATTTATTAGTTACCTTTTCAATTACAGATTCAGCAATTATTACATCTCCCTTATTCAATGCTGCAATATGATTGATCGATGTTTCGATAGAAACCGCAAATCTCCCATGGGTATTTGCTGCAAATCCAAATGCCGTATCTGCCAATGAATAACTAATTCCTCCATGCGCTTTTTCCATGCTATTAAGCATTTCCTTACGGATGGTCATACCAACTTTACATCGCCCTACTTCGCATTCTAAAATTTCAATACCTAACCATTGACTGTAGGCATCTTGACTTAGCATTTTATGTGGAATTAATTCTCCTTTCATTAAAAGAATGTTTTGTTTTCTCTGTTCATTTTACGTAATAATGGGCTACAACGATATCTATCTTCATGATATTCGCTGTATAAAGCATCTAAGGTATTTACACACCAATCAATTCCTTTTTCATCTGCCCAAGCCAATAATCCCTTTGGATAATTCACTCCTTTTGTCATGGCAATATCAATATCTTCAGCTGAAGCAATATTTAAAAACAATGCATCAGCCGCTTCGTTTATTAACATGACTAAAACTCTATCAAAAATTAGCTGTGCTAATTCTTTATCTTCTGTAGGAACAGGTTTAGTTGCTCCTTCTGAATAATCGTAGTATCCTTTTCCGGATTTCCTTCCTAAATACCCCGCTTCAGAAAAACGTTTTTGGGTAAATGCAGGTTTATATCTTGGGTCGAAATAAAATGCTGTAAATACAGTTTCAGTAACTGTATAATTCACATCATTTCCTATAAAGTCCATCAATTCGAATGGCCCCATTCTAAATCCTCCAAGAGTTTTCAGACTCCAATCTATCGTTGCAAAATCTGCCAATCCTTCTTCATAGATTCGCAATGCCTCTCCGTAAAATGGTCTTGCTACACGATTTACAATAAATCCTGGTGTGTCTTTTGCAACAGCAACTATTTTTTTCCAATCAGCAATAATTTTTGTTGATTTATCCAGTACTTCTTGTGATGTTTGAATCGCCGGAATTACTTCAACCAATTTCATTAAAGGCGCTGGATTGAAAAAATGAATTCCGACACAACGTTCAGGTTTCTGTAAAGATGATGCAATAGATGCGATGGATAAGCTAGAAGTATTGGATGCGATGATACAATCGTCTGCCACATATGTTTCTAATTCAGAAAAAACTTTTTGTTTGATTTCTAAATTTTCTATGATTGCTTCAATTGTCAAATTAGAATCATGTAATTCTTTCAAGGAGTTTACATAAGAAATGTTCCCTTGTATTCTTGATTTTTCATTTGAGTCAATGCGACCTTTTTCGATTAATCTAGACAATACTTTTTCTAAAACTGCTTTACTTTTATCAAGTACACTCTGATTTGTATCGTATAATTTCACTTTACAACCAGAAGTTGCGGCTACTTGCGCAATACCACTTCCCATGGTTCCAGAACCAATTACTCCTACATTCATTTAGTTTCCTTTAAAATTTGGTTTTCTTTTTTCTATAAATGCGACAACTCCTTCTGCATAGTCTTTACTTTGAGCTGCTTCTATTTGATATTTCGATTCCATTGCTAATTGCTCTTCCAATGTATTTGTCATCGATTTATTAAACAGTTCTTTAATCATTCCTAATGCTTTGGTTGGCATGTTTGCCATTTTTAAAGCAAGTTTATGTACTTCTTCTTCAAAGTTTTCTAAAGGAATCATTTTGTAAATCATTCCTAGTCGTTCTGCTTCTTCTGCTCCAATTTTATCTCCTAGCATGGCTAAAGCCATTGCTTTTTGAAACCCAATCAATCGAGGTAAAAAATAGGTGCCTCCACTATCAGGCACTAAACCAATAAGACTAAATGCTTGTATAAAGCTTACTTTTTCATGTGCAACAACAATATCACATGCCAAAGCGATATTAGCTCCTGCTCCTGCTGCTACTCCGTTTATAGCTCCAATTACGGGTTTCTTAATTGAGCGAATCTTTGATATAATTGGATTGTAATGTTCTTCTAGTATTTTTTTAAACCCTGGATTTAAGTTAGGATCTGTTACTTCTTTTAAATCTTGTCCAGCACAAAAAGCTTTTCCGTTTCCTGTAAGCACCAAGGCTCTTACCTCATCATTTGCTTCACAAGCGTCAAAGGTGTCCTGCAATGCCAAAGCCATTTCACGATTAAAACTATTAAAAACCTCTGGCCTGTTTAAGGTTATAAAGGCTATTTTGTTTTCAATTTTTACTTGAATTGTTGTGCTCATATTCTTATTAAAATGCAAAAACGAAAAAATATAAATGATCAAATTCTTTTTATGAAGTTGCTAATCATTTATCCTTTCACATTTTGCTATGTATTTTTATTATAAACATTTAAAATAATCAAACGGTTCCTGACAGTCATTACACTGAAATTGTGCCTTGCATGCTGTAGACCCAAACTGACTTACCAATCTGGTATTTGTTGAATTACAATTGGTGCATTTTACTAATTTTTGCCCTTCAAGCAATACACTTTTATCAGCTTCAGCATCTAATGGTGCTGCAATACCATATTCTTCTAATGCTTTTCTTCCTTTTGGCGTAATCCAATCGGTAGTCCAAGCAGGAGAAAGAATCAATTCTATTTCAGATTGATAACCTGCATCTAACAATGCTTTCTGAATATCTTCTCCAATAACATCCATCGCTGGACATCCACTATAGGTTGGTGTTATTTGAACTTTAACCAAAGTGTTTTCTATAACTGCTGTACGAACAACTCCCATTTCCATAATTGATAATACAGGGATTTCTGGATCAGAAACTTGTTCCAAAATTGGAATCAGTTCTTTATCTATATTTTGTTCAGTCATTGTCATAGTTAATATTGAATGATGAAGTTTTTGATTCTATACTATTTTCACTTCTTTATTCAGTATTCGATGTTTCGTATTCATTCACTTTTACCATTCCATATTAGGATATGTTCTTTGCATGTATTGCAAATCACTTAACAAATACCCTAAATGTTCTGTATGTATTCCTTGTTTCCCTCCTTTTTGAAACCATTTAGACTCAGGAGTGCTTAATGATGCTTCTTGTAAGAGCTCAGAAACCAGATTGTAATAAGTCTCTTTTAATTGTGTTACATCAACGCCAATAGCTTCAGAAACAATTATTTTATCTATATCTGTTTGATGAAAAAGCTCATCTGTGTAGGTCCATAATCCATCAATTGCGCTCTGCATTTTTTGATGACTTTCTTCCGTTCCATCACCTAATCGCTTCACCCAATCAGATGAAAAACGTTGATGATAACTTACTTCTTTTATTGATTTTGCAGCAATCGCTGAAAGCGTTACATCTTTACTCTTTTGCAATTCATTTAAAAATAATAAATGATATACATCGAATAAAAATTGTCTTGCCATAGTATAAGCAAAATCTCTGTTTGGCTGTTCAACTAACAAGACATTGACATACTCACGTTCTTTTCGAAGCATTGCAATATCATCTTCTGATCTTCCATCACCAATAATTTTTGCAGCATATTGATAATAACTTCGTACTTGTCCAAATAAATCTAATGAAATATTGGTACATGCAATATCAGTTTCTAGACTTGGTCCATGCCCACATAACTCTCCAAGTCTTTGTCCAAGAATTAGTGAATTATCAGCAATTCCAAGGATATATTTATATAAATTTTCTTTCATAAATTTGAAATTAAAATTTCTACTTTTTACATGTGCTTTACTTCGTCTGGTAAATCATAAAATGTAGGGTGACGATAAATTTTATCTTGTGCTGGTTCGAATAACTCACCATTATTTTCAGGATTTGAAGCGGTAATATCTTTCGATTCTACAACCCAAATACTTATTCCTTCATTACGTCTAGTATAAACATCTCGCGCGTTTTCTAGAGCCATTTCTGCATCAGCTGCATGAAGACTACCAAAATGGCGATGTTCTAATCCGTTTTTGCTTCTTACGAAGACTTCCCAAAGAGGCCAGTTTTTTGTTGACATTTCTTATTAGTTTTTATACTGCTTGTTTTTGTTTTTGTTTTTTCTCGGCATGTGCCATTGCTGCATCGCGAACCCATTCTCCGCGTTCCCATGCACCAACTCTTGCATTCATTCGTTCTTTATTACAAGGTCCATAACCTTTTACAACTTGCCAAAATTCATTCCAATCAATTTCCCCAAAATCATAACTTCCACGTTCTTCATTCCATTTTAAATCAGCATCTGGAATTGTAAGTCCGATTAATTCTGCCTGCGGGACTGTTTGATCTATAAATTGCTGACGTAAGTCGTCATTAGATTTACGTTTTAACTTCCACTTCATGGATTGTGCAGTATGTATGGATTCTGCATCAGTAGGCCCTAGCATCATAAGACTAGGCCACCACCAGCGATTCAATGCATCTTGAGCCATTTCTTTTTGCTCAGGAGTTCCATTAGCCAATTTTATCATGATTTCATAGCCCTGGCGTTGGTGAAAACTTTCCTCTTTACATACACGAACCATAGCGCGTGCATAAGGCCCATAAGACGTATTACACAAAGGAACTTGATTGATAATTGCTGCACCATCTACGAGCCAACCAATTGCGCCCATATCTGCCCAACTCACTGTAGGATAATTAAAAATACTCGAATATTTTGCTTTCCCAGAGTGTAGTTGCTCATAGAGTTCATCTCTAGAAGTACCTAAAGTTTCACAAGCACTGTATAAATACAATCCATGTCCTGCTTCGTCTTGAACTTTTGCTAACAAAGCTACTTTACGTCTTAGCGATGGTGCTCTTGTAATCCAATTTCCTTCAGGAAGCATTCCAATAATTTCTGAATGTGCATGCTGTGACATCTGTCTGAGGTGCGTCTTGCGATATTTCTCAGGCATCCAATCTTTAGGTTCAATTTTTTCATCACGAGCAATACGTTCTTCAAATTGAATTTCTAAATTTTTTATTTGTTCTTCACTCATCATGTTGAGTTTTATTTTATACGTCGAAATCTACAACTACCTTTTCGGTAGTTGGGACTGCTTGACAACTTAATACTAAATTTTGTGACACTTCTTTTTCGTCTAAAGCGTAATTGATTTTCATTTCAACAGAACCTTCAATCACTCTACATTTACAGGTGCTACAAACACCACCTTTACAAGCGAAAGGTAAATCTGCCCCTGCAGCCAATGCTCCGTCGAGAATATTATCATATTCATCTTCCATAATAAAATGAAATTCTTTACCTCCATCAACAATGGTAACATCTGTCCCTTCAACTTTATGTTCCAATACTTCTGCAATATGTTTATTGTCTTCTGGATTTCCAGAAAAGAATAATTCATAATGGATATTGTTTTTATCTAAGCCCTTTTCTTCTAAATGATCTCTAATTAAGAATATCATGTCTTGAGGACCGCAAATAAAACAATGATTGGTATCTTCTATATCAATAAATGTTTTCGTTAAAACGTTTAATTTTTCTTTGTCAAATCGTCCATTTAAAAATGGAATATCACGCTGTTCTTTTGTTAAAAAATAAAAGACTTGAAAACGATTGAAAAATTCATTTTTTAATTGCTCAATTTCCTCTTTAAAGATAATAGATTTTACCTTTCTATTTAAATAAAACAGTTTAAACGTACTATTAGGCTCAGACAGCAAATGTGTTTTAATGATAGAAAGCATTGGTGTAATTCCACTTCCAGCAGCAAAAGCAATGTGATTTTTAGCAGATGCTGGCTCAACATCAATATAAAAATTTCCTGAAGGCTCCATTAACTCCAACGTGTCTCCACTCTTTAGTGTACTATTTGCATAGGTCGAAAATACGCCTCCTGGAATTTGTTTTATTGCGACTTTCCATTCTTTATCAAGAGGACTAGAGCATAAAGAATAGGAACGACGAATGTCTTCTCCGTTAATTATTGCTCGCAAAGTTAAATGCTGCCCTTGAATAAAGTTGAATGTATTTTGTAATTGCTCTGGAATATCAAAACTAACAACAACTGTGTCTTTAGTTTCTTTATAAACTTGAGCGATTTTTATTTGATGAAATTCAGCCATTAATACTAAAGTTGTTTCTATAATTTAAAGTAGACTAACGATCGTTAGTTTACTTGTCAAAAGTACAAAAATTATTTTTACTTATTCAAAATCCCATTAATTAAAACCTTACTAAGGTTATCAGACAGCTCTTTAGGATTAATCTCCTCCATTTTAGGAATCCATAAATACAAATGTCTTAAAGTAGATAACATAGAAAACAACGTAACTTCTGGGTTCGAATTTATCAATTCTCCAGACTGAACGCCATTATTAATAATAGCTCTAAAATTATCTTCATAGCTATTTCGTAATTCTAGATAATAAGTGATTCCGTTTTCCAAGTGCATCCAGTTATTATTTAACGATGCCATCTCGTATTGATTTCTATAAGCAATATCTACATGCAGCGCTACAATTTGATGAAGTTTACTGATGTTATTTTCATTTGAAGAATAAATAACAGTCATTCTTTTAGTAAATTCTTCTGCAAGGGAAATGATAATTATTTTTAAAATATCTTGCTTTGATTCAATATGATTATACAAACTAGCTGCTTTGATATCTAGTTCTTTTGCGATATCTCGCATACTCACCGCCGCGTACCCTTTATCTTTAAAAAGTTTTGCTGAAATTTGGATGATCTGCTCCTTACGTGTTTCTTTTTTCAAACATAAAAAATTTAAGTAAATATCGACAATTTAAATATATTGAAATAAGATAATTATTTTTTTAAACTGAACTGGTACAAGTTCCCTTTTGTAGACATTGAATATTCATCTGTAATAAACAATGTGTTTTCATCTTTATAACAAACCCCTTCTTTCTGAGAAGTATGTCCTAATGGAAGCTCCTTTAGTTTTCCTGAGAAAAAATCATCACTAGTAAAGTCGGTCAATACAAAAACAGATTTGTGACTTAGCAAAACCACCTTTTTTCCATCTTCAGAGATATCTGCTGCTGTAATTCTACAATTTACACTATTACAAAAAGAGTATTCAGAAACAAATTCTGCTACATGTTTTCCTTTTACATTAGGCACCTTAAACAATAGTGTTCTCCTTAATTTTTTCTTTTGTCTACTTTTTGTAAAAATGTAAAAATATCCTTGATGATAGATAACCCCCTCGGCATCAAAAGAAACTTTCTTTTTTTTTGCTAACTTCGGATATTCAAAGCTGATTTTTTCTACTTCAACTTTATCATTATTTAATACATCTTGATTGGCTATTTTAAGAATGGTAAGTTTTTTTCTCTTTTGGCTATTATTCCCAAAATCCCCAATATATAAATTGCCTTCCTCGTCAGAAGTTAGATCTTCCCAATCGTAATTCTTTGCATTTACAGTAACAACCTTTTCAATTTTTCCCTGCTGATTTACTCCAAACACTTCTGATTTGTTTCCAGAGTCATTGATCATCCAAATCAGGTCCGAATTGGAAAGCATTTCATTTCCAGAAACTTCTTTTAATGATTTTGACAAATCAGCAACCAGAGTTAACTGCCCAAAATCAGTGCATGAAATAAAGATGAGAAATAGAAAGTATACATGAGATTTTCTCATAAGTCACGTTTTACCAACTTCCTCCAGCTCCACCTCCACTAAAACCTCCGCCTCCGAAGCCTCCACCGAAACCGCCACCAAATCCACCAGATGAACCGCTGCCTCCGCCAAAACCTCCGCGACTTCCACCAAGACTATTACCTACACTACTCAAAATAATAGCATCTAGAATAGAGAATCCTCCGCTGCGTTTTCCACCTCTTCCTCCTTTACCTCCACCTTTATTTCGGTTTGACATAATGATAAACAGAATGATGAAAAATATAATTGGTATAATTCTAAAAAAGCTAGAAGACTTTTTACTCTTCGTTTGTTTTCTAGTTCCTTTATATTCTCCTTTTAATACTTCAAAAATGGCATCAGAAGCTTTGTCTAAACCACTATAATAATCACCATTTTTAAATTCTGGTATAATTATGTTTCTTGTCAATTCTCCAGTTATACCTGCTGTTAATAAATGTTCAACTCCATATCCGGGCGAAATCCATATTTTTCTATCGTCTCTAGCTAATAAAATAAAAACTCCATTATCTTCTTTTGCTTGACCAACTCCCCACTTTTGAGCCCATCTTGAAGACAAAATCCCAATACTTTCTCCTTTTGTAGATTTTATAATTGCAACAACTATTTGTGTAGAAGTAGTATCTGAATATCGAATTAATTTTGCTTCTAAATTTTGCTTCTCTAAATTCGACAAAAGTTTATAATAATCATAAACACTTGTTTGAAGTTTAGGTTTCGCAGGGATTTCATACTGTCCAACAATTGTTTGAACTGCAAAAAAACTTAGAAATAAAGCTACTATTTTTAATTGATTTTTTAATCGCATTACCCTTTAGAGATTTCGTTAGACAATTCGTTTGTGTCATCAGTTTGATAAGGGAAAAAGTGTTTCAATTGTTCTCCAGCATTTAAAATACCGGCAACAATTCCTCTTTTAAAGTCTCCTTTTTTAAAGTGTGATGCCATAATATCTCTGGTACAGTCCCAAAAATCATTCGCAACAACGTTGTCAATCCCTTCATCACCACAAATTGCAAATTGATGGTCATTCGCTGCTATATACAATAGCACTCCATTTCGTTGCTCTGTAGCATGCATTTTTAGTTCTCCAAAAACTTCCAAAGCTCTATCATAAGGTTCACTTTTTGACGTTGCTTCGATATGAATACGTATCTCTCCAGAAGTATTTAATTCAGCTGTTTGAATTGCTGCTACAATTTCTTGTTCTTCTTCTTTTGATAAAAACTGATTGTCTTTTGCCATTACTCTTTTTTATTGAAGTCAAAATTTACATCTGGGGCCTTATCTGCACCTTCAACAGATTTAAAATAAGGTTTTGCATCAAAACCAAACCAACCTGCAAATATTGAATTTGGAAATGTTTTTATATGAGTATTATATGGTCTTGTAGCTTCATTAAAACGAGTTCTAGCGGTCAGAATTTGGTTTTCTGTACTTGCTAATTCATCTTGTAGTTTTAAGAAATTTTGATTTGATTTTAAATCAGGATATCTTTCTACTGTCACTAACAAACTTTTCAAAGCACCACTTAATCCACCTTGAACTTTATTAAAGGCTGCTAATTGTGCTGGCGTTACATTTGAAGGATCTATATTAATAGAAGTTGCTTTTGCTCTAGCTTCAATCACTGCTGTTAGCGTATTCTTTTCAAAATCAGCAGCTCCTTGTACTGTTTTCACTAAGTTTCCAATCAAATCATTTCTTCGTTGGTACGTTGTTTCTACATTCCCCCAAGACTCTTCAATAGTTTCATTTAGTTCTACCGCTGTATTGTTAAATCCAGCGGTCATTTTGTAGCCTACAAAGACTAGTATAACTATAATAATTAACGGTAACCATTTTTTCATAATTCTACTTCTTTAAATTTTATAATTGATTTTTTATTTTAATAAGTTCTGCTTTTACTCCTTCAAGTCTACTAATAATTTCGTGATTGTTAATCGTACTATCCGGGTTTTTCTTTAATTTTTGTTTTGCGCCATCTAAGGTAAATCCACGTTCTTTTACAAGATTATAAATCAGCTTAAAATTAGCAACATCTTCTTGGGTAAATAGCCGATTTCCTTTGGCATTTTTTTTTGGTTTTATAATATCAAATTCCTTCTCCCAAAAGCGAACCAAAGATGTATTTACATCAAAAGCTTTCGCAACTTCTCCTATTTTGTAATACCTTTTTTCTGGTAAATCTATGTGCATGTTTTATTTGAAATCTAGATTTTAAAA
>MAAC01010468.1_pt1 | contig 42767 bp, 37 predicted proteins | sample 1115981 | NCBI WGS metagenome assembly MAAC01 (sample SAMN04961126, study PRJNA320927) | seawater metagenome | isolation source: sample BD02T64 sea water enriched with oil for 64 days | place: USA:Gulf of Mexico | collected 2013-07-27 | reverse complement strand
TTCTGTAGTATTAATGCAATGGTCACTGTGGCATACATTACAAAGGTGAGTGTATGCAGCTCACTAAATGGTCATACATCGCTATGAACTTTAACTGTAAATTCCACTTAAATGATTTTACTCTAGCAAAAATAAAGAATGCGCTGCTGATGCTTCGACTGAAATTTCGCGATTCCCCTCATCCAATTTCCAAGCAAACAACCTACATGATCGCACTATTAAAAGCGACAACACCGGATCTGCTGGTATGAGCATAGTATGACCTGCCTATGGCTATTGCAGCTGTTAGTTGTCTGTGACCTTAGTTTGTTTGTGGACGTAAGAAGTGTCGACTAATTTGTCTCATGGAAGTTTAAGATAATATTGTGACTGTGACTGTGACTAACAACTTATAGTTCTGCAAAAAAATGACCGCTGTTTTAGGGGTTAACCTTGCGCTGGTTAGCTTGCCTGGGAGTAAGCTATCAACGGCATTAAATTCGATCGATTGATCCAGTTAGAGTCCGATTATAGCCAACAGAGCAGCCGAATTTAAGGTTGGATATGTACCAGCTGGTATCCAGCTATTAGCTATAGATTGGTCAAGTCTCTGGTACCTTGTACTCGTCAGTAGCTAAGCAGTGCAGGTAAAGGTGCAAATTCAGAGTCAGTAGTATTTCGAAAACCTCAATCATCCCTTATAGTTTGCAGTTATCAACTTCATCGGGCTTGGATTTCAAATGCGTAGCGATTGTTTGAAATTTACCCCTATCATTGAGAGTAGTAACGATGTTAATGGATATTCGGAAAAGAGCTTCTGTTGTGTTGATGCTTTTCTCTATTATATTGGGCAAATCAGCTCACAGCCAACCATTAATAATTACCGGTCCAGATCAAGGCAAACCTAAATACTTTATCCTCAATGGACAGGCCAGTGGATTTATTGTCGATATTACCCGCTGGGTGCTCACCGATATGCAATATCCAGCTAGCTTCAAACTGCTACCGTGGAAACGTGCCTATAACAACGCGCTAAAGGGAAGGATGGCGATTATTGGACTGTCAAAAAACTCCAATAGACTGAAAATTTTTGACTATTCACATCCACTGTACTTTGGAAGTTTGATGATTGTAGTTAAAAAAGGAAATGAATTTGATTTTCAAACAGTACTCGACTTACAGGGAAAGCGGATCGGCGCTAGTCATGGTGCATCTTATGGGGATGTTTTTGATCAGGCTTTACTCAACAAGGTTTTTGAAGTTGTGCCTCATGAAAATCCGGCCCAGGGCCTTAAACTAGTGCTCAATAACAGAATAGACGCCGTTTTTATCGGACCTGGAATTAGAGGAGTAAAAAGTTTCATAGATAGCGACGATTCATTAAATATGGATCAATTTACGGTACTCACAAAACCTTTTAAAGTAGATGCAAAGCACTTAGGTATCCACAAATCATTGAACATGGAAGCTTTCATCCAGCGCTTTAACCTGTCTTTAGAAAAAGCCTGGAGCACAGGAGTAGTAGATAAGCTCATCGACAACTACGATTAAAAGGGACGGTTAATAATATCAATTACAGCCTCTTTGCCAGTATAGAAAATTTCATTTGCGAGCCAAAACTCATTCAAATGTTAAAGGAGAACGAGGGGGCCTGGGGGATGGGTGAAAGGAGAGTGTTTGATTTTAATCTGACCTCAACTTTTGATTTTAATCTGACCTCAACTATCATTATCTACAAACTATAGAAAGGAAAGTCTTATGGGAAAAATATCATACACACTGGTGATGGATATTGTAGACGGTAAACTGGATGAATTTAAATCAAAGGCCAAAAACTACACTTCGTCTGCTGAAAAAAATGAGCCCGAAACATTGGGCTATAGCTGGTTTCTTAGCGCGGATAACCAACACTGCATGCTTCATGAGGCCTTTGCTGATTCTGAAGCAATGTTGGCACATCTAGGCAATGTCGGCCCGACACTACCAGATTTGTTTGCAATAGCACCTCCCTCACGTCTTGAAGTTTTTGGTGAGGTTAGCGATGCTGCACGTGAAGCACTAGATCCTCTTGGTGCTATCTATTTCACGCACTTATGTGGTTTTAACCGATAAATAATAACTGCGCGAAGGTTAAAATTAAAAATACTTATAATTTTAACCTTCAGTCTCCACTGCGGTTTATTTGTGTGTTCGTACAGGGCGTTTAACGTAGAACAGAATGTGCTGCACTGACCCGTTGAATTCACAGCCAGCAGCAAGTGTTTCTAGTAATCACTTAACCAGCTTTGGTCGTATTCAGGGAAGCTGTCTACATTATGCTTTTTCGACCAGCTTTGTAGCTGTTGCTGCGCCTGAGCCAGCTCTTCTAAGGTCAAAGTATTATCATCTAATTTGTAGACAAATTCAGATGCTGCGTAACTAAAATCCAGAATACTCATCGCTTTAACGTCCCCTTGTTCGGCAGCCGTTTTTAATTGGCGCTGTCTGCGATAAATGCGATTCATCTGCGCTTTGAGGCCGCGCACATAGATGATGTCTTTAAGGTAGGGATGGCCTTTAACCTTTTTGTAAATGAGTGCTAAGCCCAGTGCCGCTATTATCACGCCAGCAACATTTAACCAGAAATTATCACCCTGGTTAGCGCCGATTAAAGCGATCAGCAGGGTAGAGACAGCCAAAGCTACAATGAGCATGTAAATACAAATGGCAAAAAACGTTCTTTTTAAACGTTTGCTGTATTGGGCTTTGTCGATTGTGGGGAATTGCATAGCGTAGTTCTCATCTGCCTGTCGTGTGTGGCGCAGTATAGAGGAGCGCTGTTTAACAAGCTACTCAGTATTCGCGTGGAAAGTACTGTCGCGCATCTTTCGGTATTGATTTGGGGAGATACCCATGACTTTCTTGAAAATACGCGAAAAATAATAGGTATCTTCATAGCCCAGGCTATAGCTGATCTCTTTGATCGACTTAGTTGAAATGTCCAGCAAGTGGCAGGCACGCTCAATTTTTAAGTGGATAAAGTAGTTGATCGGGGTTGTGTTGGTCAGTTCTTTGTATTTTTTTATAAAGTGGAATTTCGATAAGTTGACGCTCTGTGCCAAGGTCTGTAAATCTAATTTCTGGTGCAAGCTCGATTGCATCAAAGAGTGGACTAATTCTAAGTCAAATTGATGTGCTACTAGCTGTGCTTTTGCCAGTGGTTTTAACTGGGCGATATAGGTGAGTATCTGTCGCAACATATTCGAGGCGTGAATAAAGGCGCTAAAATTAATGCTGGACTGCAAACTTTCCAGCAGTATTTCAAAGTTGGCTATTAAGCGCGCGTTTACCCCAACCGGGATGATGAAGTTATCTCGCCGCTCATTTAAATAGTGGATGAAATCAGCGCTTTTATTGCCGCTAAAATGAATCCAATAAACTGTCCAGGGGTTGTCGTCACTGGCCTGGTAAGAATGGGCCACACCGCGAGGCAGCAGCAGTAAATCGCCGGCATTGATGCTGTAACTGGTGTTTTCCAGCTGACAAGTTCCGGCCCCTTCGACGCAATAAATTAATAAATTGTCATCGTGGGTGCGGCGCAACATAGTATGCTTCTTTGCATGTTTGTAGTAGCCGGAAGCCTTTGGGTATAAGTCACTACAGAGTGGATTCTGCGTCAGTTTTACAGTGACAGTTCTCGGTACTACAAGGCGTAGGCTGCCGGAAGGCAGAGGCCAGTTGGAGGGCTGACTCATTAACTATACCTATACTAAAGGGTTAGGTGAATCGCAATATAATCCATCAATTGCACAAGATTATCAATCCTTGTAGCGCTTTTTATATGCTTAAATTAATTTATTGATAGCAACTGACCAAATCTGCTGAAAGTCTATAGCGGTAGGGTTTTATTCTAAGCACAGGAAAACTTATTATGATCAAGCAAGTTCCACTGTTAATCAACGGTGAATTCATTACCAGTAAAAGCACTAGGCTTATAGATGTCACTAACCCGGCGACCCAGGAAGTGATTGCTCAAGTACCTTGCGCTACTGACGAAGAGATTAACCAGGCGATTGATGGCGCTAAACAAGCCTTTGAAATTTGGAAAGAAAAATCGGTAGGCGATAGAGCACGGGTAATGTTGGCCTATCAGGCGCTGTTAAAATCTCACCAGGAAGAGATCGCGACTATTTTGTCCCTGGAGTCAGGTAAAACCTTCCCTGATGCCATGGGTGATGTCTGGCGTGGCATTGAAGTGGTTGAACACGCAGCCAATGTCGCTTCTCTTACAATGGGTGAGACTCTAGAAAACGTTGCCCGTAAAATTGACTGCTACAGCTTCACTCAGCCACTAGGTGTATGTGTCGGCGTAACGCCCTTCAATTTTCCGGCGATGATCCCACTGTGGATGTTCCCGATCGCTATTGCTTGTGGTAACGCTTTTATCCTTAAGCCGTCTGAACAAAACCCAATGACACCGGTACGTCTGGCCGAGCTGTTTATCGAAGCCGGTGCCCCAGCGGGGATTTTACAGGTATTACACGGCGGTAAAGAGGTCGTACAAGAGTTGTTAGTACACCCTGATACACCCGCGATTTCTTTTGTAGGCTCTGTGGCGGTGGGTGAGTACATCTACCGTACGGGTACCGATCACATGAAGCGTGTGCAAGCGTTTGCCGGTGCTAAAAATCACATGGTGATCATGCCAGACGCTGCTAAAAAGCAAGTGATTAATAACATTGCCGGCGCCTCTGTGGGTGCTGCGGGTCAACGTTGTATGGCTATCTCTGTGGCAGTATTTGTCGGTGATTCTAAAAAATGGATCCCCGAGATTAAAGAAGCTCTGGCTAAAGTACGCCCGGGTGCATGGGATGATGCAGAAGCCGGTTACGGTCCACAGATCAACCCGGCAGCGAAGGAGCGAGTACTGGGCTTTATCGCCGAGGGCAAAGCGGCAGGTGCCAACTGTATCCTGGATGGTTCAGACGTCGAAGTTCCAGGCCTTCCCCACGGTAACTTCGTCGGTCCTACTATGTTCACCGATGTGACTACCGATATGTCGATCTACAAAGAGGAAATCTTTGGCCCGGTACTGATCACTTTAGAAGTCGAGACTTTGGAAGCGGCGATTGCCCTGATCAATGAAAATCCATACGGTAACGGTACTTCAATCTTTACAGCTTCTGGTGCAGCGGCACGTAAATACCAGCATGAGATCAAGGTAGGTATCGTCGGTATAAACGTACCTGTGCCAGTGCCACTACCTATGTTTTCTTTCACCGGCTGGCGCAAGTCGTTCTACGGTGATCAGCACGCCTACGGCAAGCAGGCGGTTAAGTTCTACACTGAAACTAAAACAGTGACAGCGCGCTGGTTCGAGGAAGATATTGATACCGGTGTAAACACGACTATTGATATGAAATAAAAGTCCTGACTTTCTGGGTTTTTTAGGGCCTGATGCATGAATAGTGCATCGGGCTTTTGCTTATATGCTCATAAGGCTATATAAACAAACTACAATTTGGTCACTAGCGCTGCTAATTTTTTACAGGCACTAGCAATAATAAAAAGGCGAAACTGCAATGGATTTTGAATTAAACGAAGATCAACTGGCTTACAGCGAAATGGCTCAGGCGTTTGCCGAGAAAGAATTAGCGCCTAACGCCGCCGCGTGGGATGAGCAACAATATTTTCCTGTGGATGTATTAAAGCGCGCTGGTGAGATGGGTCTGTGTGGCTTGTACACCCCAGAATCCGGGGGCGGTTTGGGGCTCTCTCGTTTAGATTCGAGTATTATTTTCGAACAGATGGCTGCAGGTTGTACGGCAACTACTGCCTATCTGACTATCCATAACATGGTCAGCTGGATGCTCAGTACCTTTGCCACAGATAGCGCAAAAGCGCAGTGGAGTGAAGCCTTAAGTAGCGGCGAAAAACTCGGATCATACTGTCTGACTGAGCCCAATGCCGGATCAGATGCCGCCTCGCTTAAAACCAGCGCCCGTAAAGAGGGCGATAAGTACATTCTCAATGGCGGCAAAGTGTTTATCTCCGGGGCCGGCGAAACGGATTTATTACTGGTGATGGCCAGAACATCCGCCGATGGCGCCAGGGGCATTTCTGCCTTTGCCGTGGACGCTAATAGTGCCGGAATAAGCTACGGCCGCAAAGAACATAAAATGGGCTGGAATTGTCAGCCGACCCGCTCAATTAGCTTTGAAGATGTAGAAGTAGAGGCGAGTTGTCTACTTGGAGAAGAGGGCGATGGTTTTAAAATTGCCATGCAGGGGCTGGATGGGGGTCGGGTAAATATCGCCACTTGTTCCGTCGGTACCGCGCAAGCGGCATTGAGCTACGCCTTAAAATATCTGCATCAACGTCAGCAATTTGGCAGGGAACTCGCCAGTTTTCAGGCGCTGCAATTTAAAGTTTCAACAATGAACACTGAGCTGGTGGCCGCCAGACAGATGGTGCGATTAGCCGCTTCAAAACTAGATAACAAGCACCCGGATCGCAGTACCTACTGTGCCATGGCGAAACGTTTCGCCACGGATGTCTGTTTCAATATTTGTGATGAAGCACTGCAAATTCTCGGCGGCAACGGTTACATGAAAGAATATCCGCTGGAGCGCTACGTGCGTGATAGTAGAGTGCATCGCATTTTGGAGGGAACCAACGAAATCATGAATGTGATTATCGCCCGTCGCATCTTAATCGAAGAAACCAATCAGATATTATAATTCATTATTAGCCGTCCCGGGTTATCAGGGGCGGCGTAGCAGAGAGCTTACTATGACAAAAAGTTACCCAGAGACCTTACTACTAGAAAAGCAGGGCAATGTAGCTATCCTTACCTTGAACAATGCGCCTGCCAACACTTGGACTAAAGAGAGCTTAATAGGGCTCATCGATATCGTCACTGACCTGAACAATGACTTATCTGTCTATTCTCTGGTGATCCGCTCAGCCAATGAGAAGTTTTTTTCCGCCGGTGCCGATTTAAACTTGTTCAGTGATGGCGATCTGGCTGTCGCTCGCGATATGGGTAAGTATTTCGGTGAGGCGTTTTACGTGCTGTCTCAATTTCGCGGTGTATCTATAGCGGCCGTCAACGGCTGGGCGATGGGTGGTGGTCTAGAAGTGGCACTGGCCTGTGATATTCGCATCGCTGAGGAAAAGGCGGTGATGGCACTTCCCGAAGCCAAAGTTGGCTTGCTTCCCTGTGCTGGCGGTACCCAAAATTTGACCATGCTGGTGGGTGAGGGCTGGGCGAAAAAAATCATTCTCTGTGGTGAGCGGGTCGATGCCGCCACTGCATTGCGCATAGGGTTGGTTGAAGAGTGTGTTGAAAATGGCAGCAGCTATACCAGGGCGCTGACGCTGGCACAGCAAGTTGCTCAGCAGAGCCCTAAGTCGGTAACGGCTTGTAAAACCTTGATTCAATCCAACCGCACCCGCAATTGGGATCAAGGCTACATTATTGAACGAGAATTGTTTGTCGATCTGTTTAATACCGCAGATCAAAAAGAGGGTGTAAATGCATTTCTAGAAAAGCGTGCACCGCAGTGGACCAATAAATAATTAATAAAAATCAGGCTCCCAGGGGAGAAAATCTATGAGTTCAGTATTGTTTCATGAGCATTTGGCCGCTGACGGCAAAAAAATTATTGAAATTACCCTCAATGCCGAGCGCTCGTTAAATGCGTTGGCACTGGATATGATCAGGTTGATACAGCCTAAGCTGGACGAGTATGCCGACGACGATAGTGTCGCGGCTATTATTTTGGACAGCGTCGGTGAAAAAGCATTTTGTGCCGGTGGTGATGTAGTGAGTTTGTACCACAACTTGAAAGACACAGGCACTGCTGAATATGCCACCGAGTACTTTAGCGAAGAGTACCGTTTGGACTACGCTATTCATACTTACCCTAAGCCGATCATAGGCTGGGGAGCGGGAATAGTGATGGGAGGGGGCTTGGGGCTATTGTCGGGATGCAGCCATCGGGTCGTAACACAGAGCACTATGATCGCCATGCCTGAAGTGACTATTGGTCTCTACCCGGATGTGGGGGCCAGCTGGTTTTTGAATCGCTGCCCCGGGCGAACCGGACTGTTTTTAGGTATTACTGGTGCGCGAATCAACGCCGCAGATGCAGTGTTTATCGGTATCGCCGATCGTCAGCTAGACAATCAGCAACGCCCCGAGCTGCTGAGCAGACTGTTACAGGCAAACTGGCATGACAGTAGCGCAGCAGATGCCACTATCGGCAATATACTGAGAGATCTGGCAGCGCAGGCGAGCGAGAATGTTCAAGTTTCGCAAGTTCGCCAGCACTTTGATCTGATCCAGAGTTTAACCGATGTGGATTGCGCGGATGATTTCGTGACCAATTTATTAGCACTTGAGTTAGATGATAGCTGGGTTGTTAAAGCGCAAAGATCAGTGGCTCACGGCAGTCCGATGTCCATTGCAATGATCTATCGACAACTGCAAACCACGAAGCATTTATCGCTTAAAGAAGTGTTCATCGAAGAGCTGGCCCTGTCGACTCAATGTTGCGCTATCGGCGAACTGGCAGAGGGAATCAGAGCTTTATTAGTAGATAAAGACGGTAAGCCTAACTGGCGTTTTAAAACAATCTCAGAGGTAGATCAGGTGTTTTTAGAGCAGCTGTTTGTATCACCCTGGACAGTAAATCCGCTGCAGGATCTGTAAGCAGGTTGAAGGTAAATAAAAGATTATTGTTTTAAGTTTTTGTTATTAAAGTAATTATGCAGCCTCATAAAGTACAGCTGCAATAACTGTGAGAATATACAATGGCGAATATAGGATTTATTGGTTTAGGTAACATGGGTGGCCCTATGGCGGCCAACTTAATCAAAGCGGGTCACAGCGTCAGCGTTTTTGATTTATCAAAAGCAGCCGTGGCGACCTTAGTGACTGTTGGAGCCACTGCAGCGCAATCGGCAAAAGAAGCGGTGACAGGTGCGCAGTTTGTTATCAGCATGCTGCCTGCTGGGGCACACGTAGAAGGGCTGTATCTCTCTGGAGATGATCCGTTGTTTGATCACCTGGCCGAAGACGCGTTAGTCATAGACTCATCAACCATCGATGCAAAGACGGCACAAAAAGTGGCTGCAGTTGCTGCGCAGCGAGACATTAACTTTATCGATGCGCCTGTCTCTGGCGGTGTGGGTGGCGCTGTCGCCGGCACACTTTCATTTATGGTTGGCGCCAGTGAGCAACAATTTGCTAACGCCAAGCCGATACTGGATGTAATGGGCAAAAATATTTTTCACGCCGGGGTTCAAGGCAGCGGCCAGATAGCTAAAGCTTGCAACAATATGTTACTGGCAATATTGATGACAGGAACCAGTGAAGCACTCAACATGGGGGTTAAAAACGGCCTGGATCCTAAGGTTTTGTCTGAAATCATGCGCTTAAGTTCCGGTGGTAACTGGGCGTTGGAGCTATACAACCCATTCCCGGGGGTAATGCCAAATGCACCCGCTTCAAATGACTATCAAGGCGGCTTTCAGACTGATCTGATGTTTAAAGACTTAGGTCTGGCCATGGAGTTATCTCAGCTGAGCGCTTCACCCACACCGATGGGCTCGCAGGCACGGGCATTATTCAATATGCATAAGGTCAAAGGTAATGGTGGGTTGGACTTCTCTAGTGTGATCCAACAGTATCAAGACCAGGACTAAGGAGCATGCGATCAAGTCAGGTGCGCCTCTGGCATTCAAGGCATTCTAAGATCTAGGCATCGCACCAAAGGGCATGCTAACTACAGGCATGCTGGTTGCCTACATGGACGTAGGTACTTAGACTTTGCATGGAGCAAAAGATCAGTGCCTGTCGAAAGCTATCATGCACCGTGGGTGCGATAAACATTCGAGCGGGATGTTCTGGATGCCCTTACGAGCGGGCTCTAAAGCGATCATCTGCTTTGCCTGCACCCACGTAGGTAAGGAGCGATAGCAGGACGCGGTAGCTTTGTTAGTCAACTTGGAAAGGGCTCGCCATTGTACTGCGTTGACTGCCGCACATCTGATCCCCTTAGTGCCCGCAGAGCAGATACCGGACTTAATCGCATGTTCCCTAAGTAAATTTTCGCTGGCTAGAGCGTTGATTGGGCTCAGTGCCAATAGTCAGTGATGGTTTGAAGATGTAAATAAATTTCCCCCTTGAGTAGCAGGTTGATTCAGTGCCTGCTACTATTTTCCGCGTATATAAAACTCAGTGCTACTCCCGTGTATTTGCAGCGACAGCTGTTCAGCAGTAATGGGTATTCAGGCATCTATAGTGGCTGGACAAAGAGCTCAATAATTAACAAGTTTTACGACTAAAGAACTATGTATTGTCGACAATTCATTGTCTATGATGAGAAAGTCGCAATTTGTTGCAGGAAAATTTATCAATCTGTTAACAATGTTGAATAGATAGGGTCTGTTTGTGTCCACTGAGGGATAATAGACCAAAAACAGAACCAATAAAAAAATAACAGTGGAGTTTTTATGGATTACCCAAGGCAATATCATGATTCTTTGCACAACAGTGGCAGTTATTGGCTGCAACAGGCAGAGAACATCAGTTGGTATAAAAGACCTTCGATCGGCTTGCGCAATGACAGTGACAATAATTACAGTTGGTTCGATGATGGACAACTGAATACTTGCTACTTAGCGGTTGATCGTCATGTAGAGCAGGGGCGTGGTGAGCATGTCGCCTTTTATTACGACTCTCCTGCCGCCGGGGTAAAACAAAAAATTAGCTATCTGCAGTTGCAAGAGCAGGTAAGTGTCTTTGCCGGGGCAATGTTAGAGATGGGGGTCAGCAAAGGTGACCGGGTGATTATTTATATGCCGATGATCCCGCAAGCGGCAGTCGCTATGCTGGCCTGTGCCCGTATCGGTGCTGTGCACTCTGTGGTATTTGGCGGCTTTGCTGCTAACGAACTGGCAGTGCGCATAGATGACGCACAGGCCAAGCTGATTGTAACCGCCTCTTGCGGTATTGAGTTTGAGAAAGTAATTGCCTATAAACCGCTGGTAGACAAAGCCATTTCACTGGCAGAGCACAAACCGAAAAAAACCGTGGTTATGCAGCGCGAAATGTTACCGGCGACGCTAGATGATGTTGGAGATGTAAGCTGGGAGGAGTTTGTCCGCAATGGGGAGGCAACCCCATGTGTGGTAATGGACAGCAATGATCCCCTGTATATTTTGTATACATCCGGGACGACGGGCAAGCCTAAAGGCATAGTGCGAGATAACGGCGGGCATGCTGTTGCATTAAAACTGGCCTTCAATGGTATCTATGGCATGGGTGAAAACGATGTCTGGTGGGCAGCTTCTGATATCGGTTGGGTAGTCGGACACTCATTTATAGTCTACGGGCCGTTAATTTGTGGTGCCAGTAGTGTGTTTTATGAAGGAAAGCCAATCAGATCACCGGATGCGGGTGCATTCTGGCGGGTAATCAGTGAGTATAAAGTAAACTCAATGATGTGTGCACCTACGGCTTTCAGGGCAATACGCAAAGAAGACTCTCAGGGCTCACTGGTGGCAAAATACGACTTAAAAAGCTTGCGCTGGGTGTTTGTCGCCGGTGAGAAACTCGATTCTTCTACCTATCAGTGGCTTAAAGATATACTGCAAGTGCCGATTTTAGATCACTGGTGGCAAACCGAAACGGGCTGGCCAATGACCTCACCGATGATGGGTTGGGATAACCCTTGTGCGGCCAGGTTGGGATCTACCAACAAATGCACTCCAGGTTACGATATTAGAGTGCTCAGCGAGGAAGGTGCTGAAGTTGGCAGCAATCAAGTGGGTAATATCTGTCTCAAACTACCTTTGCCGCCAGGGGTTTCTACCAGTATCTGGAATCAGCCAGAGCGCTATAAACAAGCATATTTGGCTGCCTTTAATGGCTACTATCACACAGGTGACGGCGGCTACAAAGATGAAGATGGTTATATTTATATTACCGGGCGCACCGATGATGTTATCAATGTCTCGGGGCACCGGCTCTCCACTGGTGAAATGGAAGAGGTAGTCTCTAGTCACAGTGACATTGCCGAATGCGCAGTGATAGCGGTAAATTGCAGCCTTAAAGGACAAATACCTATTGGTCTGGTAGTGCTTAAAACAGATGCGAATATCAGTGATAACCAGTTACAGACAGAGCTGGTGGCCAAAGTGCGGGCACAGATAGGTGCGCTGGCATGTTTTAAGGACGTCTTTGTGGTGCAGCGTTTGCCTAAAACCCGTTCTGGGAAAATATTGCGGGCAGTGCTGCGAAAAATAGCTGCTCATCAACCTTATCAGATCCCGGCGACTATTGACGACCCTGCAATACTTGAGGAAATAGAAGTACTTTTAACCCAATATTACACTCGCTAACGAGTACCGCGAGCGCTCATTGACTGAGCGTCCGCGGTAGGTATTGTAGCTCACTGTAAAGAATTTTATACCGTTATCTTCTTGCTGTTAAAGGCCCGCTTACGGTGCATTGCTTGGCCCGCGGATGTTGATAGGGGCCTGGGGTAGCCAGTCTGCTCGAACGAGTGCTGATAACCTCACTTTACACCACCATATCTACTTGTTGAATATAGCCGGCTTCTCCCGCTTCTGTCAGGTAGAAACTGGATGCCTTTACCTGGCCGTTAAATTGATTGTCAGCCCCTTTAAGATCAAAGGGAGTTTCTGCAGCCCCTAAATAGATAGCGCCGATATCCATGCTATCTAAGCCCAGCAAGCTATCTACTGTGTCCGTTTTTGTCCAGAGCTTTAAGTCTTTAAAAATGCTGTCTGCCTCATCAATATAGTTATTACCGTCTTCATCATAAGCGGCTAAGTCTGCAAAGCCATTGCCAGAGAGGGCGCCAAACAATTCGGATCCGTCATTTATAATGCCGTCGCTGTTTTTGTCCAGCGCTAGCATTGCTCCATTACTGAAAAAACTGATCATCTCCTCGTTACCATCCGCATCAATATCAAAACTATACTTCTGATCACTAAGCTCTGCTGCTGTTCCCGGGTAATTAATGATCAGAGGATCCTTGAATTCAACATGTTGAGTAAATTCACTGGTTGATTGATAATTGTAATCACGCTCCATTTTCATCTCTAAAGCAAAAGAAAAGTCCAGGCCATCTTCGGTAGTGACAGTGCCACTGGAACTGAACTCCATGCTCTCGTGTTCAGTGACCGATTCAGTGGTTTTAACGCTGAGTTCGATACTGATGCTGCCAGGTGACATGGGTGGGATTGGTGTTTCGGAGTCTGGATGCTGGCAACAGAGATGATCGCCTATTTGCCCAGCTTGTGACAGGTCAGAATTGTCTGTCGCGGTTGCTTTTCCCTGCCCGGTAATGGCTTGTAGCAAGCTGCGGAACAGCTTTATCTGTGTCATTAGCTGCTGATCTTGAAAGTCCTGATTATGCTCAGAAGTGCGAAATTTCAAGCCCTCTTCAGTCATGACCAAAATCGAATTATTGTTAGGGTCTCCTTCGTTACCCGTTGTACCAGCAGCCTGATTTGACTGTTGCATTAACGCGGCGAAGCGTTGCCCCAAATCGTTATGTTCTGATGTGCCAAGCATGCCAGAACTTGCGTCCAAATACCCGGAAGTGAGAGTAGAGAATGTCCTGCTCTCACTTTTCTCGTGTTTGGAACTCATATTAATTTCACTTGTTTGAATAATCATTGAACATCTCCAATTAATATTTTAAACAGAGAAAGTACTGCGTTATTTGATATTCCACAGTAATAACTTTGAATAATAATCAAATGATCACAAACCAAAATTTATTAATTTGTGATAGTGCCCTTTGTTCAAATAACAACTTAATTTTCTAGTTTCTGCCTCGAGTAATATAAAATATCTGATTATAAAATGATATTTTATATGGCCCACGCCGATGCACTCGTGGTAAAAAGCAAAAGATCATAGGATAGTTTGCCTGTACCACATTCCGTGCAAAACACTTAACAAACCGTAGCCACTGCTTATGCTCAGAGAGCGGTGCGCAGCAATGCCATTAGCGTTTTTGCTAAGTAATTGAACATAGGGAAAGTATAATAAAAGACATTAAATCATAATCTTATCTAATGCTTTTAAAGTGATTCTAAGTTGAATTGCCTGTTGTTCATCTCCTTTATATTGCTCTATATTCTCTGCATAAAAATGCAGGGATAGATTATAGACTTCAAAATTAATCCAGCAATATCTATGCCACTAAAATATATGATTGAATTTCAAGCAGAGGAGGAGAGAGTAAATGGGTTATTATGCCGCTATTAAAGCTGCAGGGTGCTATATATCTATTGTTATTAATACTATAAGTTTTGAATAAGCAGAAAAAATAAATAATATGTATATTACAGTGAAGGTGTTATTTATTATGATCGATATTTAAAATAAAAAATGCCGGCAATATTAATTGTCCGGCGGCTGAGTTTTTAAATAAAGCGGCAACGTTTAGCCATTTTTTAATTTTTCCCAGGCCAGGTCTGCTACTTTACGGTAGCTTTTCCAGTCGCCTTTTAGCCAGCGTTGACGTCCTGCCTCTGCATAAAATAAATGCAGCTCATCACCAAAGAATTCCCAAATCTTTCCATTAGTGGGTATTAGTCCCTCGCCTAAACTAAGTGCGTTAGCACAGTGTCCATTGTACAGAGGCCGATACTTTTCGGGGTTAGCCGAAAATTTATCGGCGGATGCCTGGCTGGCAAAGTACCAGTTGGCGTCCAAATGTTTAACGATGAAAGTTTTTTTTCCCTTTACTTGTTGGTGAGTCTCTCTCACTTGTGGGTCGTGATAGGCGACAGTATCGTGGCTGCCTATGGCCTTTTCTCCCCAGTAGCTTTTACTGACGACTTCGGTTGCAGAGGCGGCAGATGCCATTGCCAGAGCAATTAGAAAGCTGCACAAGGTAATTACTTGTTTCATTGCCAATTCCTTTTTGGTGATAAGTGTAAAGCATAGGTTATGTTATTAAGCCCAATATTTTCTCTGCGGGCTCAATCTATGCTTCATAGACCTAAAGCACAGCTTCAAGTTCCTTAAACCGCTACCTAGGATTTTAAGATATTGAAAATTAACTGGAAATACTGCTGTAGGATATCTGGCAGATAAAAAGCTATGAGGCGGATTTTATCTGTTGTAATTAAACTACCGCCTATTGTTCGTCCTGATCATCAATTTTTTTGTGTTTAGCTATGTCATTGCTCAGTACTGCGGACATGGCAGCCGCTGATATAGCACTGGTCAATGCAGGTTTGTCTGCTGCTGAAGCTCCCGGTCGATTCAGTGTCTCTTCAGCGCTTTCTGAAGAATGGTGTAGTTTGTTTTGGTAGTCGAGTTTTTGTAACTGCTCCATTTCTTCGGATAAGCGTACTTTAACTTCCCGGTGGGCAAACTCTATGCCGGCGGCGGCTAATGCGTCGCGCACTCTGGTATAGGCAACCCGGCGTACCACCCACTGCTCTCCGGGTTTGGCAGTGAACTTCATGCGAATAATCAATGCAGACTCTTCTACTCGCAGCACTCCTTGAGACTTTAATGGCTGCAGCATGTTGGGGCCAATTTCAGGGTCTTCAAGCATTTTCTGGCCGATTTTCTTGATGATTTTCCGCACTTTTTCAATATCAACGTCATAGGGCAGGCGCAGTTCCAGTTTCATGGTGACCCAGTCGCGACTCAGATTCTTTACGGTGTTTATTTCACCATAGGGAACAGTTTGTACAGCGCCTAAATGGTGACGCAAGCGCATAGAGCGAACGGAGAGCTTTTCTACAGTCCCTTTCATCCCGGCGACCTCCACGTATTCTCCTTTGCGAAAAGCATCGTCTATAAGGAAGAACATCCCGGATATAATGTCTTGTACTAGCTTTTGCGAGCCGAAGCCGATAGCGATACCAATGACACTGGCTCCGGCCAATAGCGGTCCAATTTGCACACCAAGAGAATATAGCACCGACATAACTACAATCAGTAATAACAGTATTAACAAGATAGTGCGAAATAGCGGTAGCAGCGTCTCGCTGCGACTTGCGGTAGCACTGGCGCCTTCGCCGTCCATCTCGGTGCTATCATCACTGTTACCATCGGGTAATAGTCGCTCCATCCACAGTTGGATGACCTCCCAGATAACAAAGCCCAGCAAGACAGTGACACCGATATCCATTGTAGAGGATAAGATGCTGCTGCCACCGGACGAGCTCAGCATTTTTAAGGGCTGAAACCCCCAAGCTTCGAGGAAACTCACGGCTAAAATAGCCAGTAACAAAAGACGCACGACGGATCGAACCAGGAAGATGAAGCGTTGCTTGCGTTTTAAAAAGCCCGGGGTTTGGAACATATCCAGAGCGACTAGCTTTAGTAACAGCGAAGAGACTAATAAATCAAGAATAGGAAACAGCAATGTTATCCACCATGCCAACTGTATCGCCTGCTGGCGCTTTAAATCTCCGCTTAAAGCGTGGATCTGCCAGTTTAAAAAAGCCATGCTGATCACAAAAGTAACCATGGAGGGCCAAATTAATGCCCGGTTTGCGAATGGGTATTTGCCCGAGCTATCGACAGTCTTAGTGCTGTCAAATAAAACCCGGTCAATGTCGTAGCGCTGACTCCAGACAAACCAGAAGATGATTGGGTTAATAATGAAGCTAAAGAGCACCGACATGGCCAGCAGGAAGTGCTCATCACTCAGACCATTGCTGTATAACAAAAAAAGAGCTTCCGTTCCCACTATATAGGCGAAGCCAAAGGCCGCCATGCATCGATAGACTGCTTGGTTGTTAATAGTGTCAGAAATCAATCCCAACCCTTTGGGGGCCGGGTAGATAATCAGCTTAAAGAGTAAAGTAGTCAGCCTGTAGAGCATTATCGTTGAAAACAGCGACTCGAACAGAAATGCATAGGAATTTGCAGCAGTACTCAGCTCAGAGGCGGAGAAAATCAGACCAGTGAGTAGTTCTCCCGCAACATAACCCCCGCCGGTAAAGATCATCAAGCCTACAAAATTAATGAAAAAATTATAGAAAGGATAACTGTTGCGCACAGTGGGATTATCGGTACTTTGCCTTGCTCTGTTGCTATCGACGCAGCGTTGCCAGCGATGTATTAACAGCCACTCCAAGCCTCTTGCCAGCAGCACTGTCAGCGTTAGGTGGCCAAGTAATTGCAGTAAGCCTGTTATTCCCCCGTGGGGGATAAAGGTTTTAAATACAAAGTTCACCTGTAACCAGAATGTATCAGTCGCGGCAAAGGTAGAGCGTATTCCTCGACCCAGAGGGGAGGAGGGGTCTTTGGCTCCTTTCAAAACGGAAAATACAGACTGTGGCTGTTGCAGGTCATTGCTCAAGTTAGAGGCTGCCTGCTGATGTATTTGTTCCAGTAGTAAGCTGCGCACTTGCCTCTCATCAAGAGGCGCAAGGAAATCTCCTATCTGCTCGGGCAAAATGTGCTCAGGTATTGATACTTGCCGCTCTTGATTGTCTGTAGAGTCGAAAAAAGATTGAGCGGGGACTGAAACAGACAGAGACAGCAGTGTTGTTAACAACAGCAGTTTAACTAAGGGTCGGGCTAAATCAATTATGTGCATAAACAACCTGAGAAATCGCTAAATAAATGAGTAGGTACTTAGGCTGCCAGCGGCACCTTTAAGTGTTACTTTTATCTGTGAATCATCAACAGAGCGAATCGGGGCATGCAGGGGCTACTTAGTATAAATCTGCTGTCTGTCGATAAAAAGCCTTCACAGTTTAATGACCTAAGCAGAATTGCTCAAGTAATTAGGCAAAACTAGGTTAAGGCATGGTTTGCTCTTTGGTCTCCTTGCGGGATTAAAGCTGATCTGGCGCTTGCAGGGGTGTTGAGCAGTGGATAGCGCTCAACAACAGACAATAGTCTGTTGTTGAGCTGAAACTGATAGTGTCAGAGGGATAGTTCCAGAGGGATAGTGAAGATAAGAATGGTATTAGTGCAGTGGATTAGCTGTCACGCTTAGCTTTGCGTTGTTGCCACCATATAGCCAAACCGTACAGGCCAAAAATATAACCCAGGGCGCCTAAGATATCTTGAAAGCGGGCTTTTTCTTCTAAGCTATTTAGCTGTTCTGTCAGCGGCTGAATCTGCAGTGCTAGCTGCTCGGCAATCACCGATTGCAATTGCTGTTTCGAAAAAAGGTTTGACCGATCAGCTGCATCTTCGACTACTGGGGCTGCGCCTTGTGCTGTGGACTTGAGTCGTTGACTGGGTGCTTTCAACTGCCAGTTGGCCACGTGCCCATCGAGGCTGTCGGCAATAATTTGATAGTTACCAGCGATTAAGCTGAAGGCAAATTTTCCCTGCGGATCAGTGCTAGGTTTAGCAGTGATTTTACCGTTGCTATCGACTACCTTTAATGACAAATTAGCCACTGGGGCACCGCCGGCGAAGTAGACTTTGCCCCGCACTTGTAAAGCCTCTTGGTCGCTACCTATTGGTTGAGAGTAGGCAAATATTTTTAACAGATGGGCGCTCGCGCTGTGGCTAAACAACAGCGCTGTGAAGATCAGAACCGCTCGCATTACCATCAATTGCTGACCGCAGGATCGAAAGTGCTGGGGGATGTCCTGACTAAGAAACCGACCACAACGGCGGTTACGGCTGCTTCAATAAACATCAGAGGGATGTTAGTTGCTAAGATGACTTTCATCATAGGTGCGAATTCTTGACCACTAAACACTAAGCTGGCACCGAGTAACGAAGTTGTCAGGGTAATCCCTGTTACGCCAGCGAGGGCGCCGATAATCATGGCAAAGCGTTTAGAGGCACCTGTTGGGTTGGAGAGCTGAGAAAGCAGTAGCGGTCGCAAAACCATGGCCACAACAATGGCAGGTAACGCCATATTAAAGGTATTAACCCCAAGCACTAATAAACCCCCGTAACCGAAAAACATCAGCTGCAGTATCAGTGCTACGAAGATAGCCGGAACAGCAGCCCAGCCGAGCATTAATCCCATCAAGCCATTAAACAACAAGTGAATGGAGCTGGGACCAACCGGGAAAGTAATCATCGAGGAGATAAAAAACACCGCCGCCAGCATTGCTGTCTGCGGTATTTTATCGTTATCTAATTTTTTCAAACCGTAGCTGAGCACGACAATTGTACCCAGCGCACCCAGCGTCAGTATTGGCGTACTGACTACGCCGTCTGGAATATGTGCCATTTATACACCTTTATTGCATTGCTTTAGCGTTGATCCAGATTAAACCACCGAGTTCGACTGGGACCCTGTCGCCAGTTGGCGCATTAAGCTGGTAGTCAGCGTCCATCAGTGCTGCGAAGCCCCACCATCCGGCCCTGGGCATGACATAACTGAAAGTGCCATTGGCGTCAGCTTTGATCACTTGAGTGATATAGCTATCGGTGGGAGCAGTGACAGAGCCGTCGTTTCGCCACTCCACTTCAACCTCGGCAAATGGCACCGCTTTTCCCTGCCTTTTGACGATACCGCGAAAGGCATTGCCAACCCACAAGCTGTACGGGCGGGTTAGAGGTTCTATTTCCACCGGTAAATTTAAGTTTTGATCCCAGCCGGTAAAGTCGCCATAGCCATCTACTATTACCTTGCTGTAATGGATGATCATCTTGCCCTCGGATGGCTCCCAATAGGGGTGTGGCTCGATGGCAAAACTTAAATCACCGGGCTCAGTCACTTGATAGCTAAATGACCACTGCTGAGCGCCGTTGTCGCCTGTCGCCTGTAAAGACGACAGTAAATCGGAGCGAGTGCCGTTACTGAAAACGCTCAGTGATTTTGGCTTTTGCATATTCATCACCGGTCCCTGAGTCATAGGGTGGGTGAAGCGCACTTCGAAGTTTAGTGGCTGTTGGCGGTCACTGTTTAAAAAATCGCGATCGGGTATTATTTCCTGAAAATGTGCGTAGCTGTTGCTGCTGGCAATAACCAGGGCGCAGGCGTAAAGTGTTTTGCTACATGCTTGTTTAATATGAGTGAAACGGGACATAGATGCCTTATGATAAAAATATAATTCGTGTGAATGAGCCGTGCAAATAATAGGTTATATCATACGAATTTACAATTATTCATACTGTTTTTTTACAGTTTTAAAGTGCAATGGGCAGGGCTCATAAGATTAAGTTTTGGGAGAAGAGCAATGCAAGCAGTACAATTGCATGCAATTAAGCAAAGTGTCTATTGTCAAATAGTCACTTTGGTATTGCGGCTGAAAAATGTAGATTTCTAACTTATAGAAACGAATGTTTTTGCCAGTGAAGAGATAAAGGCGTCACATGCTGTACTGCACCCGTTTAAAAGGATACCGGTGCTCACCCATGGCGACTTTACCCTCTAAGAAACGGTGGCTATTACCCGCTATATAGATGAAAGTTTCGCTGGCAGGGTACTGCAGCCAACCACCGCAGCGCAGCGAGCGAAAATGACCCAGATTATTTCGTTGATGGACAGCTATGCCTACCAGCCTATGGTCTGGGGGATATATGTGGAATGTTCAGTTAGGCCCGCCAGAGGCGAGCAGCCAACCCCTGAAGTGGTCACGGCTGCCATAGAAGCAGCGAGCGTCTGTCTCAACGTACTGGCCGAGTTATTGGCTGAGCAATCCTATTTTTGCTCAGAACAGCTGACACTGGCTGACTGCCATGTACAGCCAATGCTTGAATGTCTGGGAAAATGCCTGCAGGGAAAGGCATTATTACGAAATCACCCAAATTTGCAGCAGTGGCTATTGAGAATGCAGCAGCAAGTGGCTCTGGCTCGTTAGGTTTTGGGAGTGCTGTGAATATGGGCCTTACCCTCGTGATGGTAATGCTCCACCTCGACCGGTACTAGATAAGCTTTGCCGTGGCGAACCCCGGGTCTGGCTATTATATCGTTGCAAAATTCTCTTATCTTATTGGTGTCACCATTGAGCATAACTGTTTCCATACAGTGATCGTGATCCAGAGGCACCCTTAACGTCGAGACGGCAATGTTGTGATTGGCGTGTTGGGCCTGGGCAAGTTTGGCTGCTAGCTCGCGCTCCTGATGGTTGTAGACATAAGTCATGGAGCCAATGCAATCGCCGCCTATGGGTTTTTCAAGGCCTTGTTGCTCCAATTTATCGCGGATTAAATCACGCATACCCTCAGAGCGGTTTTTATACCCATGGGCTTTTAAATACTGATCAAATTGCTCAGCGAGTTCTGAATCTAACGAAATTGTTAACCTTTCCATATAGATACCTGTATCAGTTGTGCGGGTCTTGCTAAATTTAAACGATTCGATGTGGCTGTAGTTCGATTAACTCGACGATTACTCCTAACAGTATCACTTTGCCCTGGTAGCGCTCATCACCTGTAGCCGAGAATTCAAAATGGTATTCTCGTCTCAGGGTTAGCTGACCGGTAGGATTGCGCTTGGGGCGAATCTTTTTCAAGCTGACACTGCCATCCAAAAGCTGCAAGTTTAACTTTTTGCATTCAACCCTGGCAGCAGCAAGTGCGATTTCACGTACCTTCTGTCCGTTAATCCAATACAAAATAGCTAAACAAAGTAGTGAAACTATAAAAACATCAAACAATTCAAAGTACATGTAATTACCGAATAACAAAGTTGGGGCGAGTAAAATAAGTTGCTAGATTATCACCATTGATTGACATGACAAGTAAAGCTTGTCTTTGGAGCTGATAAATAGCGCTTGATAAAACGGCTGATTGTATAACAACCGCTTTTTGTGTTCTGTGTTTACTCGCCAGTGAACATATACTGGAAATCCAACATATATATAGACGCAACGGCAAATTGAGCTGGCGAATTTATACGGAGTTGTCCATCATAGTGCTGATCACTAATCGAGAGGCCGCAAGCGTGTGCAGCTTACTCAAACAGTAACAAAGCCTCTTTATAATTACGGTTTAATAACCAGGGACTCTTAAGAAAAATGCAGGTGATGATTGACTTTATCGTTCACAGTGGTTGGGATTTAATCGCCCTTGTTTGGTTTTTATGCTGTTTTAAAGGCTATTTGTATTATGCCAGGTATAAAAGTTACGACACTCCCTGTCTGGCGAATGTGCTGCACAAGTATCGCTATGAGTGGATGATGCATATGCTGGAAAGAGAAGTGCGAATAGCTGATGAAACGACCATCGCCAACTTAGAGCGCAGTGTGTCTTTCTTTGCCTCAACCACTATATTAATCATCGCCGGTCTGATTACTTTGTTAGGTTCAAGTGACATAGTGATCAAAGTATTGGCGGATTTACCGGTTATTTCAACGCAGACCCAAGGTTGGAGTTTCAAAATCATCTGTTTAATTGTGGTTTTTTTGTATGCTTTCTTTAAATTTACCTGGAGCTTGCGCCAATATGGTTTTTTATCGGTGATGGTCGGGAGTGCACCCGCACCTGCGGATAATTGCTCGGACGAAGGCAAAAGGTTTCACGCCGAGCGCATTGCTCTAATGTGCTCTAAAGCGGCTGGCAATTTTAACTTAGGCTTGCGTACCTATTATTTTTCAGTATCTATGTTGGCTTGGTTCATCTCTCCGCTGCTGTTTATGTTCAGCGCTGCTTTTGTCGCGCTTATCCTCTATCGCAGAGAGTTTCGCTCTGAGACTCTGCAAAATTTGATGATGAATTTAGGTGAAATCGGCAAGATTAACTTGGACAAAAAGAAGGCAAAGAGAAGCGATATATGAATTTACCGTAGCCATTGAACGCCTGGTTCAGTGGCTGTTGGCTGGCTAGATGTCGCAGCTGGCTGAAAATCTAGATAAATAACTTAATAGTCCCCCTTGAATATAGCGTCTGCGCCCCCATTTCTGCTTTCAGGTATTGAATTAATAAATAGATTAGCAGCAATTGGCTGTTACTCTGTAGCACAGGATCAAACTTAAATGACTACTGAAACCCAGCAAGAAACGTTAGGCTTCCAAACGGAAGTTAAACAGTTACTGAACTTAATGATCAACTCTCTATACTCTAACAAAGAAATATTTTTACGTGAGTTGGTTTCTAACGCGTCTGATGCCGCAGAAAAGCTCAGATACGAAGCGCTGGAAAATGGAGATTTATACGAAGGTGATGGTGATTTAAATATCCACATCAGCTTTGACAAGGAAGCTAAGACCGTCACTATCGAAGATAATGGCATAGGCATGACGCGTCAGGAAGTGGTTGACCACTTGGGAACAATCGCCAAATCTGGTACCGCTAGCTTCCTGGGGCAGTTGACAGGTGATGAGTCTAAAGACAGTCAGTTAATCGGTCAGTTCGGCGTAGGTTTCTACTCGGCCTTCATCGTTGCTAAATCAGTTGATGTTTTCACTCGTAAAGCCGGTGCAGATTCCAGCGAAGGTGTTCACTGGAGCTCTGAAGGTGAAGGTGAGTTCACGCTGGGCACTGTTGATAAAACCAAGCGTGGTACGCAGATTGTCTTGCACCTTAAAGACGATGAGCTAGAATTTGCCGATGGTAGTCGTCTGCGTCATTTAATTCGCAAGTACTCTGATCACATTGCACTTCCTATCCTTATGCAGCAAGAAGCACCATTTGTGCCACCTGCAGAAGAAGGTGAAGAGCCTAAAGAAGTAGAGCCCGTAGTGCTTGAAGATGAGACTGTAAACTCAGCTTCAGCGCTGTGGACGCGCAATAAGTCCGATGTAAGTAAGGAAGATTACAGCGAATTTTATAAGCACGTATCCCACGATCACAGCGATCCGATAACATGGACTCACAACCGCGTTGAGGGCAAGCAGGAATATACCAGCCTTTTATATGTGCCTACCAATGCTCCACATGATCTTTGGAATCGTGAAGCGCCACGTGGTTTGAAGTTGTACATCCAGCGTGTCTTCATCATGGATCAGGTTGATGAATTTTTACCTATGTACCTGAGATTCATCAAAGGTGTGGTGGATTCTGCAAGCTTGTCACTGAATATCTCTCGCGAGATATTGCAGAAAGATCCAAGTGCAGAAAAGTTAGGTGCTGCTTTAACTAAGCGCGCGCTGGATATGTTATCTAAATTGAGCAAAGATGAAGACAAGTACCAGACGTTCTGGAAAGCATTTGGCAACGTGATCAAAGAGGGGCCGGCAGAAGATTTTGCCAACCGCGAAAAGGTTATGAAACTGATGCGCTTTGCCTCTACTCACAATGATACTGATGCACAAAGTGTTTCCCTGACCAGCTACATTGAGCGTATGCAGGAAACTCAGGAAAAGATCTACTACGTCACAGCTGAGAACTACAATACCGCTAAAAACAGCCCGCACCTGGAAATCTTCCGCAAAAAAGGTATCGAAGTACTGCTACTTACCGAGCGCATCGACGAGTGGATGATGAGTCATATCTTCGACTTTGATGGCAAGTCTTTCCAAGACGTCGCTAAAGGTGAGCTGGATCTTGGTGATAAAGATAACGAAGAAGAAAAGAAAGCTCAGGAAGAGGCAGCAAAAGAGGCAGAGGGGCTGACAGAGCGTCTGAAAGAGAGCCTAACGGATAAAGTGTCTGAAGTACGTGTCACTAACCGTCTAACTGACTCTCCCGCCTGTCTGGTATTGAATGCCTACGACATGGGTGCACAGATGCGCGCTATCATGGAAGCTGCAGGTCAAGATGCTCCAGATTCTAAGCCGATCTTTGAAGTAAACGTCGATCACCCGTTAATCCAAAAAATGGACAACGAGACTGACGAAGACCGCTTTAATGATTTAGCTAACATTATCTTTGACCAGGCCGATTTGGCCTCAGGTGGTCAGTTAGATGATCCGGCCAGTTATGTAGCACGTCTTAATAAGTTATTGCTAGAGCTTAGCAAGTAAAATAAGCGCGTTAAAAAACCAGCCTAGTGCTGGTTTTTTTTGCCTTAAATTTTATGTTAAAGATAGTTTAAATTGACTGATCAGTGGTGAGCCAATAATCTACTGCTGAATATTCACACCCAAATACAAGGAGATGAGCAATGAAAAGCCATGAAGTTGACTATGAGATTATCGGTGAAGCCTGCCAATTAGTAGAGATAGAGTTGGACCCGGGTGAGACGGTGATTGCTGAAGCCGGGGCGATGAATTATCTGGAAGAGGGAATAGAGTTTGAGTCTAAAATGGGCGATGGCTCTGACCCCGATGAGGGGCTGATGTCGAAGATGTTCGGTGCTGCCAAGCGCAAACTGACAGGTGAATCTGTGTTCATTACCCACTTTACTAATAGTGGCTCAGCAAAACGCCGGGTAGCCTTCTCTGCGCCTTATCCTGGCAGTATCGTGGCCTTAGATATGGCTGAGCTGGGTGGGCGGGTGATTTGTCAAAAAGATTCATTTTTAGCCGCTGCACTAGGGACTAAAATTTCAGTCACCTTTAACAGAAAGCTGGGAGCTGGTTTTTTTGGCGGAGAAGGCTTTATCCTGCAGAGCTTAGAAGGAGACGGAAAAGCATTTATCCACGCCGGTGGGACCTTAATCAAAAAGCAGCTGACAGGAGAGACACTGCGAGTAGATAGCGGCTGCCTGGTGGGATTTACCGAGGGGATTAACTACGACATCGAGCGCGCAGGCAGTTTGAAATCAATGATATTTGGTGGCGAGGGGTTGTTTTTGGCTACTCTTTCAGGGCATGGCACAGTGTGGTTGCAAAGTATGCCGTTTTCGCGCCTTGCAGATCGAATCATCCAAAGTGCTCCCAGTGTAAGCGGTAATAAGATAGGTGAAGATTAACAGTGCGATAATATAGTTGACTGCTGATAGTGTATGGGGTTAGTTTATTTTCTGTTCATATAGTGTAAATAGGAGATATGCATGAAAAATCGGCCACTAGCTCTGCCTGTATCTAAGCGATATCAGTACAAATTTACTGCCTGTGAGTCCTTTTCGGTCCCCATTGGTGTTGCATGGTGCAGTCTAGGCTGCCTGTGTATGGCATTACTTGCAACTAACGCCTGGGCCCTTACCCCCGCAGCAGAAAAGCAACTGATAAAACGCTGTGACAAGATTAACGCCAAGATCAAAAAAACCAAACTCACCAGCAGGTCAGGGGGGAGCTCGGCAAAAATGGAAAAGTTGCGCCTAAAAGTTTATGCCTTGGACGATGAGTATTTTGAGCATAAATGTATTTTAGTAAGGTCAAAATTAAAAATGTTTTAAGCTCAGAGCAGCTGCTGTAACTGGCAGTAAACTACTAAAGGGTTTGATGTTGCCGGCGCTGTTAAATCAGTGCTGTTTAATAGCCAAAGAGCATTGATGAGAAGTGTTTTCTCCGTGATCAACGCATCATCAGCCAAGTGTTATTAGATTGAATAGTAGGCATTAAGCTGCTTTTATGTGTATTAAAAATACAAAATACATAATATACAATACATACTATAATTATTGAGCCTTACTGGTTGGCTATGAGATGGCTAGCTAAAAACCTGAGAGGCAATAAGACTGCATAAATTTAGCACAGCTTTCTGGCTGCAATTAGATTTATTCCTAGCTTCAACAACACAGAAATATTAATATTCAGGCTATTAATTTGTAATAAAAGGGTAATCTGTTGAAACTGTCTCTTATTGCTGTGCTTATTCTTCTGCCTTCTTTTTCAGTACAGGCGGCGCTAACGGAGCAACAAAAAGTACAAAAAATCGCCATTTGTAATGAAATTAACATCGCTATAGGTCACGCCCGAGACCGCCAGCGCGGTGCAAAGATCAGTGGCTATTCGAGATATTCAGGTCAAACACGTAAACAGCTGGATCGTCTGTACTGGGATGAAAAATGCATTCTAGTAAGATCTTCTTTAAAAATGCCATAAAAATGACCACCAGTGGTTATCGAACATCAGTTATAGGGCATCGCTAATAAGGGCTCTAGTGGCGTTATCTGCAACAAAGAGGTGGATCTGCAAGGTCCGATTATCATAGGTTGGGGCAGCAGAGCTGCTGTGCAGGTTTGGACAAGCTGCTGGCTGTTCACTGCTACGACAGAAACGGAATAAAAATAATAATAGAGCACGGAAGAATTGATGAATTTCTCAAGGTTTAAGCTCAATACACCAGCTGTCTATCAGCAGTTGCACAAGTCTAAAAAATTGATACTGCGTAACTACTTGCTCTCTATGTTGGCCTACCATGTCGCTATTTTTATAGGTTACTTGTCGGTCTGGTTTGGTGTTAGCCGCTATAGCATTGCACATTTCAGTTATCTTTTATTGTTGATCTACATCATCAGCACAAGTATTACCTATTTTCACTTAAAACCCGCCCAAGTTAGCAGGGCATATTCAAATAAAATGACGTCATTCCAAGCCGTTAACTGGTTCCTGATATTTGCTCTGTGGAGCTTTTTAATGGCTGATATGCGTGCTACTACATTGGTCTGTGCGATGATGGCGATGTCATTTTTATTTGCTAATTCTAGCTTTAGTTATTCACTGCTTTTAAGTTTCCTGGTCGCAAGTTTGTACTTGTTGATCGGATACATAGGTGGGCATTACTTTTCACACCCCTGGAGCATAAGCGCAGATATTATCAATGCTGTTGCCTTTTTCTTAAGCGCTGTGTTGATTGGCTATATGGTACACAGGGCGACTGTGTTGCTACGCCAGCAAGCGTATAATGACTTTCTAACCAAACTGTTGAATCGACGGGCCATGAGTAACTTTATTGAGGTTGAATTTCAACGCAGTCTGAGGTTCAATGCCCCCGCGACGCTAGTCATGATGGATTTGGACAACTTTAAGGACATCAATGATCGCTTTGGCCACGGTGGTGGTGACGCTGTGCTAGTGCATGTAGCCAATCAATTGAAACTGCACTTAAGAGGCACTGATCACTTGGCGCGCTGGGGAGGGGAGGAGTTTCTGGCGCTGCTGATAGGTGTCTCGCCCGAGCAGGCAAAATTTGTTGTCGAGCGGGCTTTGGTACAGCTAAAGAAAAAGCCGCTAGATTATAAAGACGGCAGTATCCAAATTTCTTTTAGTGCCGGGATCAGCTCTCTGAATCAATTTGACAGCGCTGAGGCGGCGATTCAAGAGGCGGACAGGATGTTATACGTGGCCAAAAATGCGGGGAAAAGTCGGGTTATGTGTACCAGCAACCAAGTTTTGAGCGCTAATCAAGCATAACTATCTGTGACATTCATACATTTTTTGCAAGGTAAAACCAGTCAATGAAAAATAGAAATTCCCCCGTCAGCTCTTCTGAAAACATCAATACAAAGCGCAAACAAAAAAACTCTAAACTGGCTGTTATCGGTATCTTGCTGTTGGTTGTGTTTACCTTCGGTCAGTACCTTGCAATGTATTTGCCGGCTTTTAATGGTGTCCAGCCACAGTTGTTTTTTCTATTTATATCAATGCTTTGGACTGCATTGCTAGGGTTGTTTGGCGCTAGATTCGTGGGCCGTAAAAAGAGATATGCTTTTATTGCTGGTCTGATAATTGGCGGGGCAGCCTTTGCCGGGGCGCTATTACTTGGTGATCTCAGATCTGACAAAAACACTGGGCCCTGGTCACAGTCTCAGTTGCAGCAAAGTTTCATGCAAGGGCTCTCGAAAAACCAGTGCCTGCTCAAAAGTAGCAGTTTCTTAAAGCGCTGTGACTCTGCTGCCTGCCTGAAAACTATGAATGCAGTTACGACGGACTGCATTAGCGTTGCCAGCGGCCCCAGTCCAGAGTTCTGTCTTAGTTTGGCCGCCGAGCAGCAGTTAGTTTGCGGCTTAACAGAAACCGACAACACTGCAGGTATCAACAAAGAGAATAGCCTTTGTCTGTTGCAGCAAAAGTTGCACAGCCGTTTCTGTCGATAAGCAGATTATAGGAAATTTCTGATAATCTGATTTTAGTCTGTAGTGTAGTTTGCTAAGATTGCGGAAAATAATAAATGCTACAAGTGTAACTTATGGCAAATAACAGGTAGTTTTCCCATGTCCAGTGCAGAAAAAATAATCATAGCGGACGACCATCCACTGTTCAGACAAGCTTTAGCTATTATGCTGCAATCCCATTTTAGTGGTGCAGAGCTCCTAGAAGCGCAGAGTATTCCCGATTTAGAGCAGCTGTTACTGTCTGATCCGGTAGATTTATTGTTACTGGATTTGGACATACCCGGAGCCCAAGGGTTTAATACTCTGATTAACATCAGAGCCCAATACCCGCAAATGGGTGTGGTGGTGATTTCTGGAATAGAAGATCCAGATACCATCAATAAGGCGATGCAGCATGGGGCTGCTGGTTTTATTCCTAAATCCACACCAGTCAGTGACATGGTACTTGCTATCACAGATGTGTTTAATGGCAATTTATGGACGCCAACACAGAAGTCTAATCAGGCAGGGGAGATGGCGACTGATGAGCGGCTGGAATCTCTGACTCCACAGCAGCATAAAATTCTGCTGATGTTCGCAAATGGCTTGCTGAATAAGCAAATTGCCTTCGATTTAGGGCTGGCAGAGTCTACGATAAAGAGCCATGCAAGTACTATCTTCTTGAAACTTGGGGTGAAAAACAGAACTCAGGCGGTGATTTTATTAAATGAAATCATCCAGGCGCAAACCTGCTTCGGCCCCTCTGCTGTTAACTAAGCCACAATATTCCGCAAACTGTTGCAGCAGTAGCAGTCACGATATCGGGATAACTGTATCGGCTGTGTGATGGCGAGTTTAAGCCCATGCAAAGTTACTCGTCCATATGCCAGCTGAGTGGCACTTGAGCTATTACCTGAATTCCTGGTGGGCATAATTCTTCTCCAGATTTTTCGCCAGCAGTGAACTCATCAATGCCCGCAGTGCAATAGGTTTCACAATCTTACGCAAATAGCCAATCTCCGCTTGCTGGGCTCGAATTTGTACTTCCTCATCGGTGGTTGCAGTAATTAATATTGCCGCAAGGGGGTAGCCTCGCAGTTGCTGCAAGCGGGTAATCAAGGCGATGCCATCGGCTGAATAGTCTCTGCCTGAATCAACACTAAAGCTATTATCTGCGCTGGCATAGCCTGGCTTTAATGAAGGCTCTTGCAGTTGATAATCTACCAGAACAATGTCAAATTGGTTCTCTTGTTCTGCGAAAATGGCCAGCGCCTGCTGTGCACTTTGTGCAGTGTATACATCACATTTCCAGGCGCACAATAAATCTTTCATCCCGGCTAAAATGGCTGGCTCATTGTCTATGCACAATACTTTCACACCCTGTAACGTGCGCAGACTCGGTGTGGTCGGTTGTATCTGAGTAACGGGACTGCGCTCTATGGGCACACTAATGCTGAACAGGCAGCCTTTGCTTAACTGTGATTTAAGGTCTATGGAATGATCCAGCAGTGCCGCCAGACTCTGCGCAATATTCAGCCCCAGACCCAGCCCTTTAGGGCCTGTTACCTGCACCGTAGATAGTTGAGTAAATTGCTCGAATACCGCCTGTTGTTTGTCTTTTGGAATGCCCGGGCCGTTGTCGAGAACCTGAATCGATAAAAACTCACCCTGGCGCCGACAGCCCAAAAGTACTTTGCCGCCGCCGGAGTATCTAAAGGCATTGCTAAGGAAATTCTGCACAACTCTAGTCAATAAAGTCAAATCGCTTTTGATAGACAGCTGACTGCTTATAAATCTGAAATCTATATCGAATTGCTCGGTGAGGCCGCTAAATTCAGCCGCGAGCAAAGTAAATAGCTGGGTTACGGGTAGCGCTTGTATCTGTGGGGTAATGTTGCCACTTTCGATTCGGGCTATTTCATTTAAATCTAGCAGCAGGTTATTGGCTATCTCCAGAGAAGTGTCTATCTGCTGGATTTGCTCCCGCTCTTGTTCCGATACCTTAGGGCTTAAGCTGATCGCCGATGAAAACAACCTCGCAGCAGACAGTGGCTGCAACAAGTCATGGCTGCAGGCCTTTAAATATTGGCTCTTTTTGAAGTGTGCCTGCTCCGCCTTCTCTCTGGCCAATGCCAGCTCGCTGTTGGCCTGTTCTAGCTCTCTGTTTGCCTGCTCAAGTTCAGTCGTGCGAGCCAGTACTCGGCCCTCCAAGTCATAGTTCTCTTCCTGCAGGAACCTTTCCGCTTGACGGTAGGCGGTAATATCGGAAAATATCATCACAAAACCGCCTCCTGGAATCGGGTTGCCCTCAGTGTGAATTGTCAGGCCGTTGTCTAGTTTGCGCTCTGAGCTGTGCCTGCTGCCCTGACGGAAAAACTCGAGCCTTTTTTGTACTTGCTGGTTAAGACAGTCCGCGTATTCGGGTCTTTGACTTAAGTTGTAATGGATCAATTGGCTGATCGGGCTGCCTATGTATATGAACTCATCAGGGAAGTTGAAAATATCCAGATAGCGTTGATTCCAAGCCACCAGCTGCAACTCACTGTCAATCACAGAAATGCCCTCACTGACATTTTCAATGACGCTTTGCAGTACCGTTCTTGAGAACTCCAGCTGTTGGTTGGAGTTGTCTTCTGCTAGCTGGGCTACTTGATCAAAGGCCATTTCATTGCCGCCGGTGGCGAAGGAAGTCACCAGCTTTGCCGAGGCCGAGCCCAGCACGGCCGCCAGGATCGTTTCGGCGTGGAAAATAAGTGCCTCATCGTACTCTTTAGCTTTCATTAAACTGTTTTTATTGGCAAAGAGTTTAAATGAGTGGGCGGCTTTATCGGTACCGATAAAGCGCGCCACTAAAAATTCTAATTCATGAATATCTACCTTAGGCTGTCTGGGCAGGCTCCACTGAGCCGCCTTGCGCTGGGGGTAAAAAAACTTGCTCTGCATTTGCTCACGCAAGCTTTGGCGAGTGGCCAGTGACACCACAAACATCACTACGATATTGACAAATAGCCCAATCAGAGTGATGACGGTAGTCCCGGGCAACTCAGAGTTGTGCAGCGGGTGGGTATACAGACCCAATTGCGGTAGAAAATTAAACAGTGTCCAGATGATAAAGCCGCTGCTGATACCGCACAGAACCCCAGTAAGAGTCGCTCTGCGCCAGAAAAAAGCGGCTCCCAGCGCCGGGCCTATCTGGGCGATCGCGCCAAAGGCTACTTCCCCTAGTGACGATAGAGTGTCGGGCGGGGACAACAGCAACATGCCTAAGCTAAGGGCGATGACTAACAGCACCAGGGCTTTACGAATCAGTAATAACTGTGCCTGAAAGTGGCGAAAATCATGGTGTTGGCGGCGAGAGTATTTAAACATCATCGGAAAGACAATTTCGTTACTGAGCATGGTGCTCAGCGCAATGGTCGATACTATTACCATAGAACTGGCCGCGGAAACTGCCCCCAAAAAAGCGAACAGCGATAACCAGAGCTGGCCGTTATAGGCCGGTAAAAACAATACGTAGGCATCCGCTGGCATCGAATTACCGTAGTTGAGATATCCCGCCAGGCCTATGGGGCCGGCAAAAAAGGCAAAAATTAATATATACAGAGGTATTAACCAGCGCGACAGCGCGGAAAATCTTGATTCTTTGATTTCTACAAACATTACCTGGAATTGGCGCGGCAGGCACAGGAAAGCTGAAGTGACTATGATCAGCATACCAAACATGCCGATTAAACTAGAACTGCTAAGCTGCTGCTCTATGTCAATGTAATCCCAGGATAAATTGACGATCTCCAGCGGCGATTCATAGATATAAAAAGATACAAACATACCCACCAGTAGAAAGGCGATAAGTTTGACCAGAGATTCGAAGGCAATGGCGATCATTACGCCTGGGTGACGCTCACTGATATCTATAGTGCGTACCCCAAAGATTATAGTGAAGCCTGCAAGTATGATGCTGACAATTAACCCCAATTGCCATACCGGAAGATCTTGATTTTCCTGAAGAATTTTATACGAGAAGACAATCGCTTTAAGCTGCAGGGCGATGTAGGGCATAGTGCCTATCAATGCGACTAAAGTGATGATAATCGCCAGTTTCTGGGACTTTCCAAAGCGCGCCGATAACAAATCGGCAATCGAGGTTATCTTCAGCTCCAGGCTGGTTTTAATAATCCGCTGGATGAAAGGCCAGGCGAAAACAAACAGTAATATAGGTGCCAGATAAATAGAGAAGTAAGTGAATGAGCTATTGGCCGCCTGAGCCGCAGTACCGAGAAATCCCCAGGAGGTACAGTACACCCCCAGCGACAGCGCATAGATAATAGTATGTTGGGAAGCCGCTAGTTTATGCCTGTATTTACCCCCTAAATAAGCCATTAAAAACAATAAACTTATGTAGCCTACGCTGACACTTACCAGTAACCAATTTGAAAACATAATACTCTCGAAAGACCGCAATACAGCGCCTGAAAACGCTTTTGCTTTTTATAATTTGGCTTTAATTTAGCACATATCTATTTGTAATGAAGGTCTTTATCTCTGCGCGAAGGATCTTAGATCCAAGGACTAGTACTAAAGGACTAATTACTTAGCGCTAACCCAGAGGTGCTAATCCCTATTTCCGATTGCGGCAAAAGCTGACTGATTTATGATGATTGTAGATTGCAGCTTGTCAGTCATGTTGAGCAACCTAGTTGCCAGTGGCTAGGCCAGTATGCGGTTGAGGATAAGATATCCGGTAGCTACCTCATAGCTACTCTTTTTGACAGGGGGTTGAGTCATATTAGTGATGGCTGTTGAACTCCCTGTTTTTTTTATGCTGTGCGGTTGGTCAACGACCTTAGTATTAACTGATTATTAGGAGTGTGAGTATGACTGAGTCAATACTCAAAATAGAGCAAATTTCACTGGCCTTTGGCGGTGTTAAAGCGCTCAGTGATGTGAGTTTTGAAGTTGCAAAAGGGTCAGTCTTTTCCATTATTGGCCCCAACGGTGCCGGTAAAACTTCTATGCTGAACTGTATATCCGGTCGCTATCAACCGAACAGCGGTAAGATCAGTTTCCAGGGCAATAACATCACCGACTTAGCACCCAACGACAGAGCCGATTTAGGCATGGGCCGCACCTTTCAAAATTTAGCACTGTTCGGTCACTTATCAGTGTTAGATAACATCATGGTCGGGCGCCATCATCTGCTGAAAAACAATTGGCTCACCGGACCCTTATACTGGGCATCCAATGCTCAAACTGAAGAGCTGGAACACCGCCGCAAAGTGGAAGAAGTGATCGATTTTCTGGAGATATCGCATATTCGCAAGTCTGTTGCGGGTACTCTGTCCTATGGCTTACGCAAGAGAGTAGAGCTGGCCAGGGCGATGGCACTAAATCCAAAACTGATATTGCTGGATGAGCCTATGGCGGGTATGAACCTCGAAGAGAAAGAGGACATGGCCCGTTATGTTTTGGATTTAAATGAAGAATTTGATATCACGGTAGTGATGATTGAGCACGATATGGGGGTGGTGATGGATATCTCCCACGAGGTGATGGTACTGGATTTTGGTAAAAAACTGATTTGCGGGCTGCCGGACGAAGTGATGGCCGACCCCCATGTCAAACGTGCCTATTTAGGAATTGAAGATGAAGACATTGCGGAGGCCAGCTAATGAATGCGGCAACAAATTTCGAGATGGGAGAGTTTGATACTTTTCCAAAAATACTGAGGCACAACGCCAAAAATTGGCCCAATGCTATCGCCATGCGAGAAAAAGAGTTTGGTATCTGGAGCGAGTTTAGCTGGAGAGATTATCAAAACCGCGTCAAATGGCTGTCTCTGGCGCTGCTCAAGATGGGTGTTAATGCTAAAGATGCGATTGCCTTATTGGGTGACAACCGCCCCGAGTGGGTGTGGGGCGAGATAGCCGCACATGCGATGCAGTGTTACTCCATCGGCATCTTTCAAGATTCACTGCATGAAGAAGTGGTGTATTTACTGAATAAAAGCAAAGCCACAGTAGTGATCGCAGAAGACGAAGAGCAGTGCGATAAATTAATGGAACTGGGTGATCAGATCCCGCAGGTAAAAATCATTGTCTACTGCGACCCCAGAGGTATGCGTAAATATGACGACCCCCGACTGATCAGCATTGAAGAAATCTACACAGCGGGACGGGAGATAGATTGCTTGTCTCCTGAGCTTTACGACACTTATGTAGATGCCACAAAAGCAGCCGATACGGCTATTTACTGCACCACTTCAGGCACTACTTCAAAACCAAAAATTGTCCTGTTAGCGGGCGGTAGTTTTGTTAAACACTGCAGTTCATATTTGCGTGCCGACCCTCGGGACCCTGGCGACAACTATGTATCAGTGTTGCCTTTGCCCTGGATTATGGAGCAAGTATACGCAATCGGCCAAGCGCTGATCGCCAGACAGATAGTCAACTTTGTCGAAGAGCAAGAGACAATGATGGCTGATTTGCGAGAAATAGGCCCCAGCTTTGTGCTGTTAGCTCCCAGAGTGTGGGAGGGGATTCTGGCCGATGTTAAAGCGCGAATGATGGATTCGACACCGCTAAAACAAAAGTTGTTCAATTTTGCGCTGGCGCATGCCGAGCAAGCGCAGCAGTTAGGCCGCAAATCCTGGTTGGCGGAAATACTGTTAATGAAAGCGCTGCGCGATCGTCTGGGCTTTACCTTCTTAAAGTCTGCCGCTACTGGTGGCGCGGCACTGGGCCCCGATACTTTTCGGTTCTTTCAAACGATAGGTGTTCCGCTGCGCCAGTTGTACGGCCAAACGGAGCTCTGTGGCGCCTACACGGTACACGCTGAAGATGATATTGACTACGACAGTGTCGGGGTCAGCTTTGACAGCGCCCAAGTTCAGGTCATTAATACTGACAGTGAGGGTGTAGGCGAAGTCATCGCAAAAACAGTGGGGATGTTCAGTGGCTATTTAGACAATCAACAAGCTTACGATGAAGATGTGAAGAAGGGCTGGATGCATACCGGGGATGCAGGCTACTTTAAAGAATCCGGTCACTTAGTGATTATTGACCGAATTAAAGATTTAGCAAAGACCAGTAATGGTCTCCAGTATTCACCGCAATACATTGAAAACAAACTTAAATTCTCATCTTTTATCGGCGAGGCAGTGATTCTTGGCAAAGATAAACCTTTCCTAAGCGCGATAATTTGCCTGCGATTTTCTATTGTTTCCAAATGGGCTGAACAGCAGGGCTTAGCGTTTACCAATTATACAAATTTGGCCGCTCAGCCCGAGGTTTACGCCAAGCTGGCAGCTGAAGTCGCCAGTGTTAACGAAACGTTACCGCAGGCGCAGAAAATTCATAAATTTGTACTCTTGTACAAAGAGTTAGATGCCGATGATGGGGAACTTACCCGCACCCGCAAGGTGCGTCGCTCGGTGATTGCCGACAAATATGCAGGAATTATCGACGCAATTTATGATCACCGCGAAGTAGTGGAAATAGACACGGTAATTACCTTCCAGGATGGCAGCAACTCCAGAATTCAAACCCAGCTTAAGGTCGAGACACTGATTGAGGCAGGTGACACTGCTGAGCAGTCACAAACACTTCACAGGAGAGCATCATGAACTTTGAATTATTGACCCAGCTAATCGTCAACGGCTTAATCGTGGGGCTGTTGTACGGGGTGATCGGCATGTGCTTTGTACTGGTTTACAAATCCACCAAGATAGTCAACTTTGCCCAGGGCGAGTTTCTGTTAATCGGCGCCTGGGTCTGCTGGGCTGCTCTGATCTACCTGCAGTTGCCTTTTTTTGTAGGATTCTTGTTAAGCCTTTGTTTTATGGCCGCTTTTGGGGTGCTGCTGCAAATGGTGGTGCTCAGGCCTATGATCGGCGAGCCGATTATTTCGGTGATCATGATTACCATTGGTCTGTCGATTTTCTTCCAGTCGCTAATGAAGTGGATCTTCGGTGTATCCCCGCAGAGTTACCCGCAAGTATTTGATACGCAGAATATTAATATATTGGGTCTGAACATTGAGATGGCCTATTTGATGAGTACGGTGATCGCCCTGGTGATCATGGGGGCCTTCTACTTCTTCTTTAAATACTCCAAACACGGCCTGGCAATGCGCGCTACCGCTTTCGACCAGCAAGTAGCGCAGAGCTTAGGTATATCGGTGAAAAATGTTTTTGCCATGAGCTGGGCAATTGCCGCTACCGTCTCTGCAACTGCAGGGGTCGTGCTGGGAATGGTAAACGGCGTTTCCGATTCACTGTCTATCATGGGTATTAAAGTCTTTCCGGCGGTGATATTGGGCGGATTGGACTCTATCATCGGAGCGATAGTAGGCGGGGTGATTATTGGAGTGCTAGAAAATGTCGCTGAATTTGTCGACAGCCAGTATCTGCAAATAGGCAATATGTATGACATAGCACCTTTCTATGTACTGCTGATTATCTTGTGGTTCAAGCCCTATGGCTTATTTGGTACTAAAGACATAGAACGTATTTGAGGTAACAGCCGCGCCATGTCTGATTTTAATGCGGCTGTATTTATAATTTTTAGGAGTGACACATGTCTAGTTTAGCCTTGCGCCCCTGCGGAGATTTCCGCACCAGCTATAAACAAGATAATACAATATTTGAAACTAAAACCATTCGCCGGATGGCGATTATCGCAATCTTAGTGCTATGTACAGCGCCATTGTTCGTCGATGGCTACGTATTAACCTTGTGTATTCAGATCGCCTACCTGGGGATCGCGGCACTGGGGTTGAATATTCTGGTCGGCTATACCGGTCAGATATCTCTCGGCCACGGCGCCTTCTTCGGTTTTGGCGCCTTCGCCTCGGCGTGGCTCAATACCAGTTTCCATATTCCGGTGTTTCTGAGCATACCACTGGCGGGCTTTTTGACCATGGCGGTAGGGATGATGTTTGGATTGCCCGCAGCACGCATTAAAGGCTTGTATCTGGCGATAGCAACACTGGCCTCACAGTTTATTATCGAAGACTTTTTTGCACGGGCCGACTGGTTTTCCGGTGGCTCATATGGAGCGGCTGCTGAGCCATTGACTATGTTTGGCTTTGCCTTTGATACGGATCAGAGTTTCTACTATGTGGCATTGTTTGCCCTGGTGACAATGTTTATCTGGGCCTGTAACTTACTGCGCAGTCGTGATGGGCGCGCTTTTGTGGCGATCCGAGACCACTATTTATCGGCGGAAATCATGGGTATCAAACTGAATAAATATCGGTTGTTATCTTTTGGCATCTCCTCGTTTTACGCAGGCATTGGCGGTGCTCTATACGCCCACTATCTGGGTTATGTCTCCGCAGAAGGTTTTACCATCTTTCTATCGATTCAATTTCTGGCGATGATCATCATTGGAGGCTTGGGATCGGTTAAAGGCACCTTAATGGGGGTGATCTTCATGGTGTTTTTACCTGAAGTACTGGAGAGTGGTGTGTCTGTGCTCAAAGACACTGACTGGGGCAATGTCCCTATGGTGGTTGACGGGCTCGCCTATATCAAAGAAATGGCGATTGGCTTAGTGATCATCGGCTTTTTGATTTTTGAGCCAGAAGGACTAGCGCACCGCTGGGCACAGATTAAGAATTATTGGAAATTTTACCCTTTCTCATACTGATTGCGCGAACCGGTCAGCACAGAAGGTTAAAGATAAGTAGTAAAAATACGGCCAGTGGCAACGCTGGCTTAAATCAACAAAAAATGGCGAATCGCCACTCTTTATGAAGGAAGCTTGTGATGAAAAAAACAACTATGAAAGCAGCTAGACAACATAAAATATTGTTACCTACACTACTGGCCACAGCGGTACTCAGTGTTAGCACTGGTGCCAGCGCGGCTGAGTCTGTGTTTGTTGGTCACTTGGCCGACATGTCCGGACCCACTGCCTTTATCGGCAAAGTGTACGCCAACGGTATCCGCGATTCTCTGGCTTACATTAATGCTAACGGTGGCATCAACGGCACCACCTTAGAATATGAGACTATCGATTACGCCTACAAAGTCCCACAGGCGATTGCCGCTTATAAAAAGTGGAAGTCACGTAAGAACATGGTGGTGATGCAGGGGTGGGGTACCGCAGATACTGAAGCCTTAATCTCTTTTGTTGCCAAAGACAAAACGCCGGTTTTTTCAGCATCTTACTCGGGTCATTTGACCGATCCAACCGGCAAGAATCCGAACACTAAAAAGCCTGCACCCTACAACTTTTTCTACGGTGCTTCATATTCTGATGCCTGTCGTGGATTGGTACAGTGGGCAGCTGAAGATTGGAAAGCTAAAGGCACAGCGGGCAAGCCTAAGTTCACTCATATAGGTGCAAACCATCCTTTCCCGAACGCACCTAAGAAAGCCTGTGCAGAATATGCAACTGAGCTGGGGTTTGATGTGCAATCACCTGTGGTTGTTTCGATGAAGCCGGGTGATTTCAAAGCCCAGTGTCTGAGTATCAAAAGCTCTGGCTCTAACTATGGCTACATTGGCAACTTAGGCGGTTCAGTACTGTCATTGGTTAAATCTTGCAACACTGTCGGTACAGATATTCAATTTATGTCCAACATTTGGGGTGGCGATAGAAAGACCTTTGCCGCAGCGGGTGAGGGCATTAAGGATTACATCTTCCCGGCGATGACACCTTTCTGGGATGACAGTGCTCCTGGGATGAACTTAGTGCGAGAAATTTCCAAAATGTCAGATAAGAGCGGTGAAAAATCACGCTTACATCACTACATGCGTGGGGTTTGCTCAACGTACTTCATGAAAGAGGCGATGGAATGGGCGGATGCCAACGGCGGTATAACCGGTGAAAATGTCAAAAAAGGCATGTACGCACAATCCAACTGGGTACCAAAGGGTCTTGAAGGTGTTTGTCTGGCCGCTAACTGGACCGCAGAAGATCATCGCGGTATCAACCAGGTCAATATCTACAAAGGTAACTTCAACGGTGGTGAAGTGAAGATCGATAAAGTAACCACAGTAACATTGACGCGTCGCGATGACTGGTTAGGTTATTAATAGCCATTGAAAATGCGGCTGCGCAATTGCCAGGCAGTCGCAATGATTGAGCGTGTAAAGAAACTGCCGTTAATTCCAGATTGGATTTAACGGCAGCTTTGATCTAAGGAAAACGGAGAATTTATGTCACAAACCGCTGTAAAAACACAGAGCGCAACCCCGCTATTAACCGTCAACAATATTGAAGTGGTTTATGATGAAGTGATTCAAGTGTTGCGCGGAGTGTCCCTTGAAGTACCAGAAGGCGAGGTAGTTACTTTGCTGGGGCCCAACGGTGCAGGGAAATCCACCACCCTTAAGGCCATATCAGGGCTGTTGAGAACCGAAGATGGTGAAGTGACTCGCGGTGATATTCATTTTATGGGCGAGCGCATCGACAAAAAAATGGCCGATGAAATTGTCCGCACCGGTATCTTCCAGGTAATGGAGGGGCGGCGTATCATCGAAGACATGACTTCGATTGAGAACTTAAAACTCGGTGCCTACACCCGTAACGATAACAACATAAAGTCAGACATCGAAATGGTGTTTCACTATTTTCCGAGATTAAAAGAGCGTACCGGTCTGGCTGGATACTTGTCAGGCGGTGAGCAGCAAATGCTGGCAATAGGACGTGCCTTAATGGCCAGACCTAAGATGATCTGCCTGGATGAACCCTCAATGGGGTTGTCACCGCTGCTGGTAAAAGAAGTCTTTGGCATAATAAAAAAGATCAATAAAGACCAGGGCATCACTATGTTGCTGGTAGAGCAAAATGCCAACTATGCACTGCGGGCGGCCGATTATGGCTACATTATGGAGTCCGGTAAAATTGTACTCGATGGCGCTGCAAAGACGCTGATGAACAATGAAGATGTAAAAGAATTCTACTTGGGCGGTGGCAACGAAGAGCGTAAGAGTTTCAAAAATTTGAAGTCTTACAAGCGCCGTAAGCGTTGGTTGTAAAAGAGGGATAACGTGAACTTAACGATAATCGGGTTAACCTATAGGACATAAGAGGCATATGAGTCAATTTTTCAGCAGTAGAGAAACCCAGAACAGCAGTGAGCGCGAACAATATCTGTGCTCGGCTCTGGCAGAGTTTATTAATTACGCCAAAATGCAGTGTGATTACTACCGCGAAGCTCTGGCTGATATCGATGCCAGCGCGATAAACTCTCGGGCGATGCTGGCAACACTGCCGGTTACCCGCAAAGCAGATTTAATTAAGCTACAAACGCAGCGTGCGCCACTGGCTGGCCTGGATGCGCACTCAGCCAAAATTGGCCGTCTGTTTCAATCTCCCGGGCCGATTAATGAGCCGGAGAGCACCACTGATGACTGGTGGCGTCTGGGCAGTGCCTTTTATGCCGCGGGCTTTCGAGCCGGAGATAAAGTACAAAACTGTCTCTCTTATCACTTGACCCCCGGTGGGTTTATTCTCGATTCTGGCGCTCGCGCCTGCGGTTGTGTGGTTATTCCCGCCGGTCCCGGACAGAGCGAGCAGCAACTGGATGTAATAGAAGGTTTACGGCCAGAGGGCTACTGTGGCACTCCTTCATTTTTAAAAATCTTATTGGATAAAGCGACTGCCAGTAACCGCGATATTTCTAGTATTCGCAAGGCGCTGGTGACCGGTGAAGCTTATCTGCCGCATCATCGCGAGCAGTTTGCCCAGGCGGGGATTTTAGCGCTACAAGCTTATGCCACGGCAGATGTGGGGCTGATCGCTTACGAATCTGATCCCCATGAAGGGCTTATTGTCGCCGAGGATATCATAGTGGAGATAGTGCGCCCGGGGACTAATCAGCTGGTTCCAAAAGGTGAGGTTGGTGAAGTAGTAGTGACCAGTTTTAACCGCGATTATCCACTATTGCGTTTCGCCACCGGAGATCTTTCAGCGCTGCTTGAGGGGCAGAGTCAGTGCGGTAGAACCAACATGCGCATCAAAGGCTGGATGGGCCGCGCCGATCAAACCACCAAAGTTAAAGGCATGTTTGTGCATCCACAACAAGTTGAGAAAGTACGCTTGCAGCACAGCGCTGTCAGTAAAGTCAGGCTGGTAGTAAGCCGCCAGCAGCAACAGGACCAGATGCTGCTACTTTGCGAAGTTGACAGTGAAATTGAGGTTGAAGATCACGCCAGTGAGCTGCTAGCACTGATTGCCACGAGTTTGAAAAATATCACGAAACTCAATGGAAAGGTACAGTTGGTTAGTGCCAGAACGTTACCTGATGACGGTAAAGTCATCGAAGATATACGCGAGTTGGCGTAGACAGATAAGGAGCAGTACATGAGTCAAATAGCCTTTCAAGACGCCTATCCGGATGATTTGTCACACTGCTATGGCTGTGGTAAAAACAATCCTCAGGGACACCAGTTAAAAAGTTATTGGCATGAGCAAAAGCCTGAGACGACCATAGCAAGATTTACCCCGCAGTCATACCACACAGCCATCCCAGGCTTTGTCTATGGCGGTCTGCTTGCATCACTGATCGATTGCCACGGCACTGGCAGCGCCTCGGCCATGGCCTATAAAATGGCCGGCTTAGAGTTGGGTACAGCGCCGGCAATGCGCTTTGTAACAGGCGCACTCAACGTCAGCTTTAAAGCACCGACTCCGATGGGAGTTGAGCTACAACTGCTGGGCCGCTTTAGCCAGATAAAAGAGCGCAAAATTGTGATTGATATTGAGCTCATCGCCAATGGTGTGCTCTGTGTAACCGGACAAGTGATCGCTGTTAAAATGCCGGCGACGATGCACAGTTAAAGCTATTAAACACCAAGTATAGAGCGGCGCTGCAGTCGCTCTATATCTATCTGCTATCCCTTCCATCTATTGTGCTGACGACACTGGAAGCGCGCTACCTATATAGCGACAGCTGGCAGTTCTCGGGGTTTATAGATGCGGCAGCCGGACAGCAGTTTAAAAACAAAACAGCAGCGGATACCGATAACAATAAAACCCTTTCCGGCGTGGGGTTGAG
>MAAC01011533.1_pt1 | contig 42784 bp, 40 predicted proteins | sample 1115981 | NCBI WGS metagenome assembly MAAC01 (sample SAMN04961126, study PRJNA320927) | seawater metagenome | isolation source: sample BD02T64 sea water enriched with oil for 64 days | place: USA:Gulf of Mexico | collected 2013-07-27 | reverse complement strand
TTATTGATCAATAAGATATCGTCATTTTGATATAGAATTTGCACTAATTCTGCACAGACCGGTGCCACAAAGTCATCAACAATTGTGTGAACCGGGTAGTTTGCAAGGGTCATGCATAATTTCCTGTGTTGGTAGACAATTCTGTATTTAAGTCATTAATACGAAGACAAAACATGCTCGAAAGAGCAATTTTTGAACCGCAATAATAGCAGTTTTTATACAATTATAAGCAAGAAAAGTTGCTGGCACATCACTAGAAACCTTGCGTTTAATTTGCTCTGTAAGCCAGTGAAGTTACCGGACTTATTAACATGCTCCTTAGGCATTATTAACTTATCGAAGTTTAACGATGAAAAACAAAGAGGTGAACGTAAATATCCCGTTGTAACAAGTTTATAATATTGCTTCCACACTGCTTTGATATTTACTTTCAAATAGATTCATTTGCCCTAAACGTCTACAGGCATTCGCGAAAGGTGTTTGACCGTTGAATTCATTGACACCCGAGCTACTGACGACCCTATGCCGGTAGGGTAAGAGTTATAGTCAAAAGTGTACAGCATCCCCACAAGCAGATTCTGCTCGAATACAGCTGATTACTTAATTTTAGCAATTAGGCTGTAACGCTAACTAAGTTCGAAACAGTGGTTTTTAGGATATCTATTTGATCATTAGCCTATATTGTCTTTACATGCCTCAGCCAGCTTTACATATCTTTACACTCGCTTAACCCTACTTTACGGTCTATAAGTTCATTCTTACTCTACTCTCAGCTTAGGAGAAAGATCATGAAAACAAAATACATTGCGCTTTTGGCCATCCCTGTTTTAATTCTGAGTACCACCTTTACAGCATTACAGACAAAGGGAATAGAACAGTGTTTAGAATCGTTTTTTTAGTCTATACATTCAATACAAGAACAATTAAGAACGGGGTTTTATGACTAACTTTGTATACTTTTCATTGGCTGTTTTTTTTAGTCAAACTGCCACAGCAGACAATAACAAGATGTCCATTAAGATCCAGGGTAATCAACGGTGTTTCACTACAAACAGCATCCCCGATCATCAATCGGGACCTTTTCGCAATGGTACAAAAGTAACATCGATAGCATTAAAATTGTGTGTAACCAGACATCCCGTTAAACGCGCAAGACCAACTAAACTGATGGGGTCAATGGGTATTGCCTTAAACGGGATTCAATTTCAGCCCAACACATCAGGTTTTTTTGACCCCAATACACCCAGAGGCCACGGTCGTGATGGTGATCGAAATTGGAGTTTTGATCTAGCCGGCGCCCCTAACCAGAGAGGTTTAGATAACAATAACGCCCATGTTGGAAGGTTAGGTTCTTACCACTACCATAACTTACCCGTGCATTTGATAGCTAAACAAGCAGTTAAAAGTACATCACTAATCGGTTATGCAGCAGATGGTTTTGAAATTCATTATGTGGCGAATAAGGTAAATTCTGGTTATCATTTAAAACAGGGCTCGCGCCCAACCAAAACGCCCAGTGGCTCTTACGATGGCACCTATAATGAAGATTATCAATTTATTGCAGCAGCCAATAGTTTAGATCAATGTAATATGGGTAAACTTGCGGGAAAGAACGTCTATTTCCTGACAGATCAGTACCCTTTCATACCGCGTTGTTTGTGGGGAGAGCCAAGCGCCGATTTTATATCTGAGCGAGGCGGACGCAATAGAAACGGTAACCGACGATAAATTTGCAAGTTACCCCTGGTTTTAAACAGTTTTACCAGGGGCTTTGAAATGATCGGTTGCCTATCGTTAACTATTATCTCGTTTTATCAGCAGGCGCTCAGCTATCTCTCTTAATGCATAACATATTGCTAGTGTTCGTGCTTAATACATAAGTTTGTCGTTAGCTTCATCGCACCTCAATCATCTTCGCCGTTTAAATTCTAAACTTAGTCCCTTAGCACTTCTATCAGGGAAACCGAGCCAATAGCTATGCTCCTCTGTCGGTTTTTTCTGCTCATCGAGACTATAAACACCCTCTGCAGAATCTGTAGTTACATCCAAATAGGCCATTTTCTCTTGTTGATTTTTTAAATAAGTGTCCATAAATGCGGTAGAAAAATGCTGAGCGATATTGTTCATTCTTACTGAATCCCATACGGGGTCGGCATAATGCTCGAAGGGTGCGAAGCCAATTGCCTCACTGTATTTCCAAGATTCTTTGGGTGGCGGCATCGGCGCCCCTGCATTATGATTGGCAAACTGATAAGTTAATAAATAACGGTCTGTATTTACACTGCCTTCATAAAGAGACTTAACACCATTTTCGTAACCTGAGACGTCATCATCTGATCCGGCAATGTACAGCATTGGGATCTTTAATCCCTCAAGACCCTTTTTATCCCAAAAATCATGATTTTTCCCCCAGGGCGCAAAAGCCACCACAGCCTTCAACCTTGAATCGATCAAATCACTGTGCGTTTGACTACCGGCTTTATGAACATTTAAAGCGCCGTTTGGGACTCCCCAAGAATAATCAATACTCTTTTGGGTTACACCCGCCCCCGCCGAAATAACGGCACCGTAGCCCCCCATAGAGTAGCCAATTAACCCCGTTTGATCCGCATTAACAACTCCTTGCAAAAAATGACCTGGCTGCTTAGAAAAGCGCTCCATTTCATTTAAAACAAACATTTGATCAAAAGACCTGTTCACCAAAGTGCTGGCAAATGCTTCCTTATTCTCATAAGTACTGTCTGTATGATCAATCGATGCCACAACGTATCCTTTGGATGCTAAATTTTCACCTAAGTGGCTCATCAAAAAGCGATTCCCGGGATATCCATGCGAAAGAATGATTAAGGGGAAAGGACTAATCGTCTTAATAGGCTGAGCATTACGTTGAGCCCTCCCCGTTAGAGTGACCTTTGTTTCTCCATCCCTTAGGTAAACATCTTTATATTCTGTTCTTTCCAATGAACTGCTGGGTGCTGGGTACCATATTTCTAAGGTCAATGGGCGATCATATCGAGGTGACTTTCCCCCCTTGGTCATTGCCAAAACATCCAGTTGATTTGTATGGGACAGAGAAACAGTTTGCACACCAATTGAATATTTTCCAAACTTGGCTAACTCTGGTGCATCCGGGCGAACTTGATCAATAGGATTGGCCAATAACGCCGAACTAGCAACAACCCCTGCGACAGCAGTACTCAGTTTTATCATACAAATTCCCTTTCATTCATTGCTGGTTTTTTTAAGCTGGTATTAGGTGCGACTTAACTAATAGCATTAACGGTTCATTACGAATAGCTCACTGGCGCGAATGTAGTGCATGAGCAAGACATGAAAAGTTAAATATAACAACAATTAAGTTTTGTAACTGTCTACATATTGCTACTGTATACATGTATTTAGCCATAAAAATTGACCGCCTAGGTTAAATTCTGCTTTTTCAGGACAACTAATATTTTGTGGCAGTTAACGGTCAAGTAGCTCAGTATTGGTTGGGTATTTCTTTAGTAACTCAATAAGTTTCCTGGCGCTTTCTAAAGGTTTAAGGTCGCTAAGCTCCCTGCGCAGTACTCTTACCTTCTCGATATCTTTCGAATTTATAAGCAGTTCCTCACGGCGCGTGCTGCTTTTAGCAATGTCCAACGCTGGAAAAATCCGCTGATTAGCAATCTCCCTTGATAAAACGATTTCCATATTTCCCGTACCCTTGAACTCTTCAAAAATCACCTCATCCATGCGGCTTCCAGTATCCACGAGAATGGTCGCTAAAATGGTCAGTGAGCCACCGTTTTCAATCTTTCTGGCGGCGCCAAACAGTTTGCGAGGTATTTCCAGGGCTCTTGCATCAAGTCCACCCGAAATTGTACGACCGCTGCTCTTTCGCTCTGCATTATGTACGCGTGAAAGCCTGGTGAGAGAATCAATCACAATCATTACATCGTGACCATCGCCGGCTTCCTGGCGGGCGGTGTCAAGCAGTTCATTCGCCACACGCACATGTTGCTCATAGCTTTCATCTGAAGATGAGGCGTGTACTTGTGCCGACACGCTGCGCTTAAAATCAGTTACTTCTTCCGGTCGTTCATCAATAAGTAACGCATACAGTTTTATCTCGGGGTAGGCGACACCCACCGCCTGACAAACATGTTTTAACAAGGTAGTCTTCCCACAGCCTGGAGGCGCAACTATCAAACCTCGCTGGCCCCTGCCGATAGGCGTGATCAAATCCATCGCTCTCGCGGTCAGTTGCTTTGAACCGGATTCCAGGCGGATACACTGCGTTGGATTGATGGCTACGCCCTTTAAAAAACGCTTCTGTGGATCATCATCGGATACAATATCTACCACTTCATCTACTTTTTTTGAAACCTTGTTTCTTTTAATCTTTAAAGATAATGTTTTCTTCATCATGGTATCGATTTATAGCTCTTGAAATTGAATTTTACCTGCTGAGATAATTGACGCATTAATGAAACCCCGGTTATATAGGCAGGTGAGTTAATATAGATTGTGTGAGCCAAGTTCCCAGCGCCTCTGCTCCAATCAATAACGAAGTGGCGATGAAGATAAATGCCATCCCGTGATCGATAATAAAGGTTCTGCCCAGCCCAGTGGAATCTGATTATCCCACAGAGTTTGGATACATACGTTCTAGATCAGTAATTTATACTGCCGTAGAGCCCATTGTAGCTGATGATTAAAAATTTGAGGAATAGCTACATTGAAGCTAAAAAGCCTGCTACCTGCTTTTTGCTAACACGGCTTAGCTTTTTCATTGTAGCAAAGCTAATATCATGACAGGCATAATCTACACGAATTTTTTTCAACATTGCAAGCCAAATACCCGACGTCATCTGGGCATCATAGAGTGCACGGTGAAACTGTCCATCAACCGGCAAATCAACATAATTTACCAAAGTACCGAGCTTATGGTTTGGCGCAGCTTGAAATACTCGGCGACTCACTAACATTGAACAACAAAACTCACCTTTATAGGCGCGTTTGATAAACTTCATTTCACTGTCTAGAAAACGCTTATCAAAACTGGCATTGTGTGCCAGCAAATTATCATCACCAAGAAAGTCAGAAAATTGCTGCATAACCTGCTCACAAGGTGGTGCTTGTGCCAACATTTGATTGCTAATACCGGTGAAGTTCTCAATAAAACCGCTGACTCTAAAACCTGGATTCATCAGTGCTTGAAACTCATCCACTACCAGCCCTTTTTCTAAACGTACTGCACCTATTTCAATGGCCCGATCCCCATAATCAGGTGACATTCCGCTCGTTTCAAAATCGAGTACTACCAGAGAATCAGCTGATGCCATGTTTTATCCTATGATTTACAGGCTCTTAGCCCTTTGGTTTATTAACAACAACTTAATTAAAAATGTAGCTCGCACAGATATTTCATTAGTACTATCAGAGCCTTAAACTATCCTAACTCATCTAACATATCTTTTATAATAGGTACTAATGCATCCGCTAAATATTGATGCTGATCTTTTTTCCAATGAATACCTTCTTCTGTGCAGGAGGTCACCACAGAGCCTGCATCAAAAAACGCACAACCTATTTTCTGTGCATGCAGGGCGTAGCATTTGGGAAATTGCATGGATTTAGCGGCAGCCCCTGCGTACATCTTTGCAAAAAAACCTACTTCATACACAGCAGGAGGCGCTATCAACAACACCTTAACTGTTTTCTGTAGGGATGAGCTTTTGAACTGTTGGGTTTGTTCAGCAAGATGAGCAGCACTTTTAGCCACATCATCGGCACAAAGAGCAAAGCGCTTTTTTAAATCATTAGTACCCAGAAGGATCAGCACTATATCGGGAGTGTATTTTTCCAGGCGATCTCTTAAATATCGCTGGCCACTTTTCTCCCCTTGAAAGGGGTTATTATGAACAAGTGTACGCCCCTGCTGTCCCTCTTCAATAACTTCTGCTTCGGTCACTAACGCAGTTTTTAAAAGGGCTGGCCAACGCTCATTTTCATCATATCGGCGACTCTCCCCCGGCACTGTTCCCCAAGTATTTGAATCACCAAAACACAATACCCTTGGCATGATTTATATTCTCAATTTGCGTCCATAATTTTTTCTAACAGATCACTGCTTTTAGGATTTAAAACCAAGACAATCTCTAGGCTTTCAGTCACATAAGCAATCTTATAATAGTGTACGGCTATCTGGCTGATAGATCCGAGTTTGAACTCGTAAAGACGACATTTACAGCACCTTTAACACGGAAAACAGGAGCATAGGGAAAACGAGATCATAGGTCAACGGGTGTTCTTGCATCTTGCTACACAGCAAGACCTGATGATCATAAAGAAGCCTCCTATGGGCAGGCATTAAAATTTGCGATTTTAACAACCCAATCTTAATTCTCATCGGTGCGGACCGCTATAAAACGATGGCGTATCGCAATTCACAAAAGTGCTAACATCTAGGACATCCACATAGCGAGCTTGCCAACCAAACAGCTCAGAACAAAAACAATTCCAACTTGCATCCAAACTCCGTAAACGGCATATTCCATAACAAAATACTCTAAAGGATGCAGAAGATTCCATGCCCACCTCTACTCTCAACCTAGATGCGATTGACCTCAGTGATGAAAAACTCAAACGTTTGGCAGGTACTAGTGCTTTTCATAGAGGTTACAGTTATTACAAACAAGACCCTCAGCTCGTATACAAGATAAAAGGCACCAAAGTATCGGCTAACGTCAGTGGTACTTATGCTTATCAGCAACAGCTAACCTTCGCGCTGCAAGGGGTAGATGGCCACTGTAGCTGTCCTGCTTCCGAGAATATAGATTTCTGTAAGCACTGTGTGGCCGTGGTACTCGCGGTTCGCGAGAGCCAAGCAACCAGCACCATCACTAAAAATCCTAAAGTTTCTGCGAAACTTAAAGAGCTAGATACCCTACAGCGTTTTTTAGGAAAGCTAGAGCGCAGTGAACTTGAAATTAGCTTATTGAAGTTAATATCAGAGGATAAAGCACAATTTAGTCAGTGGGCGTTACGTGCTCACAATGCGCTTAACCCTGTGGATGCTAAATTCCTTAAGAAAAAAATTACTCAGGCATTTCCTATAAATAAACACTTGCACCGCTACTCACAAGTCGGCCAGTATTTTGCGCAAGCCGAGCCAATTATTGATTTACTGTTGGAGCAACGTGAAGGATTGAGTACCGACGCACTGTTTTCTTTAACGGATTATGCGCTGACTCGTTTAGACAAAGCATTGCAAACTGTGGATGACTCAGGTGGTTATCGGTTTCACTGCCAAGATAGCTTAAGCCAACTATTTATTCAGGGGGTTGAAGCAAAACAATTTGGCCTACAAGAGCTGGTGGCGTTTTTGTTGACCAAGTTTAAAGAAAATAATGAAATAGCACCGGATGTCCCCGATGCCTATCAGCACTTATTGGGTGATGAGGGCCTCCACGCTTTTTATCAGGCATTACTGCTACTATGGCGAAATACCCCCGTCCCTTCTGCCACTGAGAAATGCAGTGAAACTTGGGATGAAAATAGCCATTATCATCTTTTCTTCTATCAACTTAATAATCATGCAAGACAGACTAAGAACCTAGACCTATTAATTGAATTGCAACAGCGCAACGCACGCACAGCCAGTGATTTCGCTAATCTGCTAGATTTTTTAATTGAAGCCAATGAGTGGGAGCGTGCAGCAATAACCCTTAAACGGGCCCAAAAATGTAAAGATTCGCACTATGTTTCCAATCAGTTATTAAACTCTGAAATTAAATTACTGATACAAGAAGAAAAGTATACGCAAGCATATAGCCTACTCGGTCAGGCGTTTAGCACTAAACCTTCATTATATTGGTATAAAAAAATGCACCAGTTTAGCGAGCAGTATAGCTATAACCCAGTGCCGCAGTCCGTTAACTTTGAGCCACAGACGATTTTAAATCAATTAAAGGAGCGCCAACAAGAAGATCCTCTTAATCAATTCACCTTTAGCCGTTTAATTCTAGATATACTTTTTTATCATCAACGCTACTCTGAGGTTCTTAAAATAGAGGCACAAGATAAACTCCCCAAAGAATACTTATCTCGGCTAATTGATGCCTACCCCGCCTCCCCAGACGTTACACTGCCATTGTATGAAAAGCTGGTAGCAGCTTATGTTAGATTCTCAGATAACGAACACTATCGCCAAGCTATCTCAGTATTGATAACTGCCAAAAGAGTGTGCCTTACCCCAGAATCAAAAAGCCAATTCAGCCTATTATTAGAGCGCATAACAATTACCTATAAAGCAAAACGTAATTTTATAAAATTTCTCAAAGAAGCATGTTTATAGCGTCAGACATGCCTGCGCCCTTTTAAGGTAACTCAAGAGAAGAGCCAAGCCCTTTGATTCTACACAATCATTGATAGCAATCTGACTGTGCTAGCAACACTGGAATTAATTTACCTGCACTTATACAATGTGGTCGAAAAAATAAATGAAGGTTGAACCCGTTGTGACTGAGAAAGTAATTACATTCGAATTTGAAAAGCTAAATAAAAACAGCATTAGATATAAAGAAGTACCCGAAAACGGTATGCCACCGGTTTTGGGGTCTATCTACGTGCAAAAATGGTTTGCGGGTGATAATAAAAAGATTGAAATAACAATTAAGACAAAAGATTCAATCGAATGAGTCAATCTAGAATATTACATACTCCACTGTTCAATTAAACTATGCGCGATTAAAACAACGGGCGACAAAGGAGAAACAAGAGCAAGCCTCGCCTTTTACCTACTTAGATAACAAACCGCACATCCAAGAAATTGGCTGAGAACCTGTAGAAACCTCATTTTGTCAACAGGTCACAACTAACGGTCAATTGCAGACAATTCACCTAGCGACTCAACATCATTTTAATAGTGATGATATTAAGCGACATATTTTGATAGGTTGGTGCTCCATAGGAATTAGTTTATTACATGATAGAATCAATATTTATCATGCATTAAATTATACTGCTCGACTGTAATCTAATTAATTCTCTTTCTATCAAGTGGGTTCTCTATGCTGTTGGGTGCTACGACAATAATTTTGAAAATAAAGGGATTTATTGTAGAAAGTAATTTTAAGGTGTTGATGAAACCTTGGATTTCAAGCGCAGTTACTGCATTAGTATTTTTATTATCCTCACCTTCCTCATTCGCCTCACAAGGGCATAACTGCAAAAGCGTTACAATAAGTGGCAGTAGTCAATGGTATCCGTTCTCTTATCGAGATAGCTCCAATAATCTAAGGGGAATTGCCTACCAAGTAGCAAAAATGCTTTTCAAACGCCTGGATATAGATCTCATAGTGGATGATCCTCAACCGTGGAAAAGAACGCTTATGGGGTTGAAACATGGCCGGCTGGACATTCTATCAGGGGCTTATTGGGACGCTGAACGAGCTGAAAACTATGATTTTAGTATTCCATTTTCCAGTGACGAAGTGCGGTTGTTTGTTAGGAACGAAAGCCTTGCAAAATATCCAGACCTGATCTCGCTACGAGGTACGACAGGAAGCAAACCTATAGGCATATCCCTTGGCCGAGTATTCGAAGAGAACCTCAAAAGCCATGTAAAAGTCATTGAACCGGTAAGTTACGAGTCCATGATTAAAATGCTCTATTTAGGCAGAGTAGAATGGTTTGGCCTAGGGCTACATAACGGTCAAAAACTTCTAAAAGACCTAGGGTATGAGGATGAAATTTCTCCCTTGCCCTACTCGATACAAACAACACCCGTGCATTTTATGCTATCGAGAAATTCGAATTGCAGCTCGTTGCTAAAACGAATGAACAGGGGCTTAGAAGCGCTAATAAAGGAAGGTGCTATTAAAGAAATAATTGAAAGGGAAACACAGAATCAGATACTGATAAAATAACCTAATATCCTTTCATTGTTTTGACAAGTAACATTTACTTCGAGATGCACCGTGATGCCTATTTAAAATAGTCTGCTATGTGTTAATAACCGCTCAGTCCCTAGCACACAGTGGCGAATGACAACCTCCAATCCAGATAACTGATGACAGTCTGTTTTGCTTATTTTGAGACAACATATCCTCTAAAACGCACTTATCCTGTATAGCTGATCTTGATCCTGCTAATCATCACTTCTTCGTTTTTATTAGGGAACATATGATCAAGTCCGGTACGCCTCTGGCGTTCAGAGCATTCCGAGATCTAGGCATCGCACCCAAAGGGCATGCTAACTACAGACATGCTGGTTGCCTACATGGATGTAGGTAACTAGACTTTGCAGGGAGCAATAAGTCTGTGCCTGTCGAAAGTTGATAACAACGAGACCGGGGTGCTCTGAACGCCCCTACGGGCGGGCTATAAAGCGGTCAGCTGATTTGCCTACACGGACGTAGGTAAGGAGCGATAGCAGGACGCGGTAGCTTTGTTAGACAATTTGGAAAGGACTAGTCATTCCGCTGCATTGTCTGCCGCACATCTGACCGCTTTATAGCCCGCAGAGAAAATACAGGACTTGATCATATATGTTCCTTAGTTAAATGTACTTGTTCTAGGGCAATAGAGTTTGCTGGTAAGGATATGAAACCTTTATACAAAATGTAAAACAGTGCCCTTCCCTGCTTAACCAAGCAATAGAAGGAAAGTTCTGATCCGACGGCCCTGCCAGAAATTCATTACCAATAACAAGTAGTAAAAGCCACTTGATAAATGTACACTTATCAAAAATTCTACTTACGTCTCCTTTAAAGCGAATTAAGATGCCCAAAAATTTAAATGACGGCTGTTGTGATCATGGCGGTAAACGCAGCGGTTGCGGTCGAAAACCCGGTGTAAAAACTCAGCCCATTCGCCTACCTGCTTGGTTGCTTGAGCAATTGAGTACTCAAGGAGACCCCAGAGCGCTGATTATCGAAGCCTGCCTGGCCCAACATCCATCTATCTGTCGCGAGGGCTTAGACAGTAATGACTAAAGCAAATTTTATCATTCACTACTTTATGTTAAACAAATATTCTTATTTGTTTGCGGTTGTTTGTATTTTCGCGGTGAATTATCTGCAAGTCGAAATCCCGCGCTACATCCAGCTTGCCGTTGATTTACTCAATCAATCTACGATTGAGTCGAAAGCGGGTTTACTTGAAAACATTCAATGGGTTATTGGACTATCGGTGATCATGGTGGTTTTCCGTATTCTGTCCCGTATGTACGCGCTAAACCCTGGGCGAATAACTGAAGCTACTTTGAAGAATGATGTTTTTCATCGTTTGAACCGTTTGCCTGCAACTTTTCATCAGCGATATGCCTCCGGCAAACTTATATCCATAATTAATAATGACCTCACAGGCGTTCGTCTATTTTATGGCATTGGTTTTTTACAATTTTTTAATATTCTATTTGCATTGTCTCTTACGCCGATTTGGATGTGGAGGATCTCTCCACAACTTACCTTGTACTCTGTGGTTCCCATAATTATCGCCTCTGTTATTTTCTGGCTTGGTTTTAGGAAATTACGCGCGTTACAAGCACAGCGATTGATATCTTTGCAGAATTTGTCCGAGCAGTTGATGAACTATTTATCGGGCATCGATTTGATTAAAAATCAGCAAATGGGTGAGTGGGCCACCAGCGAAGTGAATAAGGTCAATCGACGCCTCTTTGATTGCACGATGAAAATTGCCAAAATCCAAACTTTCTTTATGCCTATTTTGGATTACGCCAACCACTTCATGAAAGTGTTGATTCTAGGACTCGGCGGTTACTATCTTTTGCAGGCGAAACTATCGATTGGCGAGATTACCGCGTTTTTGTCTTACTCGGTACTCTTAGCGCTACCCCTGATGCACTTAGGACGCATCTTTACCGTCTATCAAATGGGCATGATCAGTATTGATAGTGTGCAGAGAATTCTTAATAACCAGGTGCCAAGCACAGATATGTTGAGAATGGACGATGATGAAAAGTCCAGTCTAAGAGGATCAAGCCTGTTGGTCAAAAACCTCAGTTACCGCTACCCAGATGCTGAAAGTGAACACAGTGAAGTAGTGCTCAAGAACCTAAGTTTTTCTATTCAGGCTGGCGAAAAAGTGGGCGTTTTAGGTAGCATTGGTTCAGGAAAAAGTACCTTGGTAAATTGTTTGAATCATCACCTCTCTCTTGAAACGGGGCAAATTTTTTGGGGCGGCAAAGATATTACGCAGATGTCTCGTCATGATTGGCGCAGCTATGTACGCACCATTACCCAAAATCCTTTCCTGTTTTCCGATACCGTTTCTGAAAATGTTAAATTCGGCGCCAAACAACAAGGCCAAAGCACTGATAATCTCGACATCGATCAAGTACTCAATCTCAGTCAGTTAAGTGAAGATGTGCAACGTTTTAGCGCGGGCGATCAAACGCTCGTGGGTGAAAAAGGAATAATGCTGTCCGGTGGACAAAAGCAACGCCTGAGTATCGCCCGTGCCCTGCTCACGCCTTGTGATCTTATCATTATGGACAACGTACTATCGGCTGTGGATTACGACACTGAGCGATCGATTCTAAAAGGGGTATTCAAGCGCATGCAAGGCCAGAGTTTGTTAGTGGTTTCTCATCGCGTTAGCGCATTGGAATATATGGACAAAATTTTAGTCCTGGAAAAGGGTGAGATCATCGCCCGTGGTACTCACGCTCAACTACTCGAATCATCTAGTTATTACCGCGAGACATGGGAATTACAACAGCATGAATCGGAGACCGCTACATGATTAAATCTCTTGATTTGCAATATCTCAAACATTTCTTTCACTATGCATCACGCTACAAAAAAACCGCCGTCATTGGTTTGCTGATGATGCCAATATCGGTGCTTGCAAATTTGTTGTTTCCCTGGCTGGTTATTCAAGTCATTGATGAACACCTGACACCCGGTATATACGACGGCCTGCTGATGCTGATTGCGATCATGTTGGTGGTATTAGTGGTTAACTACGTTGCCGATGCCATCTACACCTATTGCTTGCGCAAAACGGGGCAGAAGGCCATTTTTGATATTCGTATGGCCTTGTTTGAGCGCATTTTAAAACTGCCCAGAACCTACTATGACAAAACGCCTACAGGTGTCACCTTGTCGCGTTTAACCAGCGATTTAGAAGTCATAGGTGATTCATTTGTATTGGGTGTTCTGAGTTTGGTGAAAGACTCTATCAATACTCTGGCGGTGCTAATCTTTATGTTTTTCATTAACTGGCAATTGGCCACATTGGTCTTGTTGGTTTTTCCGCCGGTGTTGATACTTACTCAGTATGTGCGCAATCGCCTGCGTAAAATGTATGTTATTACCCGCTCATCTTTGGCCAAAAGCACAGGTTTTTTGCAAGAGTGTTTGTTAGGCGTAAAAACGGTGCAACTATATGGCGCCGAGACAGAAGTAGAGTCTAAGTATCATCGTTACACCGAAGATTTCTTGCGCGCACAATTAAAAACCAATAAATACGATGCCAGCTTGTTTTCGATTATAACGGGTATCACCTCCATCACCATCGGACTGATTATTTGGTACGGATCTGGCAAGGTTCTCGCAGGCGTCGTCAGCCTTGGCGTATTGATCGCCTTCATTAACACCTTGGAAAAAGTCTTTGTACCGCTGCGTGACTTCACCTCACAAATCGCTTCCATACAGCGCTCTTTTGCGGCCTTTGAGCACATCGAAGAACTTTTTGTAGAAGACCTTGAAGAGCAAGGGCTAACATTTTTACCTGAAGAGTTCCTGAGGGAAAAGCTAGTTAATTTCGAGAGACTCGAATTCAAAAACGTGCGTTTTCGCTATAACGGTAGCGGACCTTATGTTTTAGATGATGTGTCCTTCACCCTTAACAAAGGTGAACAATTGGCCTTGGTAGGCACTACCGGCTCAGGTAAGTCGACGATTATTCGTATCATGAATAAAACCTATATGGACTACGAAGGCAGCATTGAGCTGAACGGTATTGAACTGTCCAGCATTCCCAAAGACTCAATGTTGCACTTGTTTTCGCTAATGCAGCAGGACGTGTTTTTGTTTGAACAGGATATTCATTTCAATATTTCTCTGGGCTGTGAAGAAATCCCAGAGGACGCAGTGATTGACGCTGCTGAATACGTTTATGCCCACGATTTTATTCTGGATCTGGCAGACCAGTACCAGTTTGAGCTGAAAAATAATGGCAGTAATTTGTCGGCCGGCCAAGCTCAGTTAATCTCCTTTGCGCGTTCAGTGGCTCAAGGGGGACAAGTGATGATGTTAGATGAAGCCACCAGTTCGGTGGATTCTATTACCGAAAACCTGATCCAGAAAGCCATTGGACGCTTGTTTGAAGAAAAGACCGTTATCGCGATCGCTCACCGCCTGAGTACCATTCGACACTCCGATCAAATATTGGTGCTCAACCAAGGTAAGATTGTGGAGCGAGGTAACCATCAAAACTTACTGGCTATGGACGGCGTTTATGCTAGCTTACTGACGGATAACACTAATATTGAAGATGATGAAGGATTATTGTTATCCCAGGCCAGGTGACCTCCTGATCTGAATGTACAAGATGCACACTGTCACTGATTTGGTCGATCGGTCTGTATGGGCATCTCTTTATTGCATTACAAAAACAAGTTACTCAAGTGCCAGCTAAAATAGGGGGCGTATCATGTCATGGGTATGCACAACCATCAATTAACTTAACAATTGTCGACAAAGAGGCCGCATTCATTCATAATCGCGGCTATCTAGGAAGGAAACGGTACTAGGCGGTATAAGGTACTCGGATCAATCTAGAACGTCTTAATTATCTATCTCGATTGAAACCCAATCCTTTGAAGTTGATCGGTAGGCACCAAGCCTTTTATTAGCGGTACCCGAATCCACCCGCAGCATTATTCATGGCTTTCGACAACCGAGCTAAAGCCGCACTAATACTGTTCGCTAAACAATAAATACTCAATGAAAATTGTGGAGATGATTTTGGACTATTTTGAAGTATTGGAGGTTGAAAAATCAGCCTCGCAAGATGATATTAAAAAGGCCTACAGACGTTTAGCCTCAAAATTTCACCCAGATAGAAACAAATCGGACGATGCCGTTGAGCGCTTCCAGAAAATTCAAGAGTCGTACGATGTAATCTCTGACCCTCAAAAGCGCAAGCTATACATTGAGCAGGAATACACTGAAGTCTTGAACCCAAAGTCGTTCACTAAATCCTATTGGAACAGAGTTTTAAATACTTAAGAGATATCATGTCTAAGACCATTTTTGTACCAGGCTATTTGGTAGATGACTATCAACTGCTAACTGAAAATATAGAATCTTATCAGGACCCAGAAGAACCCGATTTATTTAACAATTATGTTGATAGTTTATTAGCTCAGTTAAACAAAACTCCGGGGTTTTTAGCGGGTATGCCCGATCAACTAGCCATATGTTTACTGTTAGTTGTAAAGCTGGATTGCGCCAAGTTGTCACCCTTAAGTTTGCATTCGGAGCCTGCATGGGATGACGTAAAAACCTGCGTCAGCATACATAAAAGTTATCGACCTTTACTGTCGACCTTAGCGGATAAATTTCAGCATCAATTAAAAATAGCTTTACTGCTGCTCTGCTTTTATGAATTAAATGCGACAACGCAAGAGTTCAACGCTGAGAAAGATGACAGTGAAGATCATGAAGATAATGAAGATCTCAATGAATACCAAGTTCATGACCAAGAATATCTTGACGAATTTTAACACTATAAATAAGTGACAGGATTATATTTTGAGCCAACAAATAGCCGTTTTAGCTGAGAAGGTCATTGCTATCACCCATGAGAGTGGTCGCAATGGTGGTGATATTTTAGAGGATATTGCCTCCACCGAGGGCGATCAAACAATGATCGCTGTTATTTCTGAGTTAGACATCATGAGTGTCGCAAAAATATTGCGAGATTTCGACGCCACTATTCCGTCGATCGCTGCATGGTTGATGGATCCAGAAACAATAGGAAATATGTTGGATGTAGAACCTTCGTATTGGGAGCAAGAGCTTCAAAAAGGTGCTTTTAACGCACAAGACTCAGTGAAGTCTATGCTATCCCAAATATTTCTTACACAAAATGATGACGAAGAAAGAGAGTTGGCAATACTGTCTGCCATCGTACAATCAGAAACTGGAATTCTGTACCTCTCGCTACCTTTCATTGGCTTTGATTTTGACTCTATCGATCATGTGGAAGAACCGACTTCTGGCAGCGATGAAGAATTACTCCTTAAGATAAAATCACTTGATACGTCAATTTATGAAGAGATTCTTGCCACTTCTGAGCGCGGCGACTTTGAGAAAATTGAAGCCATTCTTAAATCACAGGCTAATAATATCAGAGTGGGCGAAATCAGTAGCGATACTGATGATATGTTTGAGCCGTTATAAAAAGGGAATACCAGATGAATCTTGATAAAGTCAGGGCGAGACCCTTCTTATTGCTTATGATCAGTGATGCCGTTGAAAGCGGATCGATGACCCAGGAAAAACTGGCGGAAATAGAAAGCCAGCTAGTCGACATGTCGTTAAAAATAGCCAAAAACTTCTACTCCCCTGTTATAAGTCATGACTTAAAGAAGTCTTGCTCTATTGTGATGGGCATATCGACACTTGGACTATTAAAACTCTGTGAAGGCGATACCCTCAGCGCCAGAAAAATCCTATTAGAGGATTCAGTTATCACCTGTTTTCGCAAGGGATGGGAAAACGTAAACAGCTTATTCAAAGCGCATGGCGGCGAAGTAGATCGCGCCGCATTATTGGCTAACTACCAATACACAGACAGCGAATACAAAGACATTGCATCGGTTCATGAGTCACTTCTGTGTGAGCAGTTAGACGTTAATCTGCTAATAGAAATTGCCGCGAAGTTTAAAAGTCCGCTCTCAAATATGGACATGGATCCAGAGTATACTGATGAAATCTCCATAAAAGCGGATGTTCAGTTATCTGTATTTGAAGCTCTCATGAAGCGTCATGCAATTGGTCATAAAGATTATGATAATTTCAAAGCCCTTCTATTTGCCTACCGTGACAAACCCGATGTTTTTTCTGCAGAATTCAGCGAGGTCACTGAAGCCATCTTGAGAAAGTTCGATGGTGAGATGAGTCTTCGAATAGAAGGCTGGTTCGCGAGTATTGAGGATGACTTTAAAAGGACTTTTCAGCAACTTGTGGTTGAAAATAGCGGGCCCGAAATCTACATCAGTATTTTTAATGACATTCTGCGGGGAAATATAAACGCCAAAAAATTCATGCATGCATATGAAAGCCTTTTACAGGCAGAGAAGCAACTGCACCCAAATCTGAAGAAGCAAATAGACGTAGAACACTCTTTCCAAAACTTACTTGAAGCGGAAGACAACTATTTGTCAGACGACGATGTTCTTGGCGAGTTAAGTCACAACATCACTGATGATAATTACTAAGCGGGAATTTCTCAGTTAATCCTATATTTTATCGCTGTCACCTCCAGTGAGCATTAATAATGATTGCTAGGAACCACATATTTTAACGCTTGCGCAGGTGACGCTTCTATATGATTATCAGGTAGTTTTTTGGCTTTGAGGCAAAACACAAGATCTGCCTCCGATTTCTCAGCGCCTGAGTACCCTTAACTGTTACCCACTATTATGAATCTTCATCCAGGTCATTAAATCCTTAGCTGACATAGGCTTTGCATATACATAACCTTGAATTAGATATACACCCTGTTCTTTTAGATACTCAACCTGTGATTCATCTTCTACTCCTTCAGCAATAGTGCCTAGATCAGAAGATTGGGCGAAAGAAATAATAGAGCCCAAAACCGAATGTTTCACATCATCACTATTGATTGTGTCTACAAACATTTTATCTATTTTTAAGGTGCTGACACCTAACTCTTGTATATAGGAAAAACCACCGTAACCTGTTCCTGCATCATCTAATTTTAACGACATACCTAAGTCATAGAATGCTTCGAGTGTTTTACGTGCCGCAGCTAAATCGTCAATTTGAAGACGCTCAGTAATCTCCAGAGAAATGTGTTTCGGGGGCAAGCCATATAGCTCACAACACTTACTCAAATAATTATAAAATCGATTTGATTCTAGGTGTTCAGGTACTATATTGACACTTGCAAATTGATTAGTTTTATTCCACCCAAACTGTATCAAGTCCTTAACAACCTTATCAACTAATTGCTCGGTGATTCCAATAATTAAACCGCTATCCTCTGCATAAGGGACAAACTGATAAGGTGGGACGATACTGCCATCTTTACGCTGCCAACGTACTAGAACTTCAGCTCCAACCAACTCGCCATTTCGGCTATCGACAATAGGTTGATAGAAAGGCACAAACTCGCTGAACTTGAGCGCGTCTCGCATAACTCGCTCCATTGATTGTCGTATTGTCAATAAACGATAAGATAAGAGCGCTATAAGGCTGGCTACAATTAGAGCAAAAACAATTGTTGTTACCATGCTTAGTTCTTTGTAATAGTTATAAAACTCTTTAGTTCCTCTAAGGTACAGATTTACATCGAAAATACCCTCTTGACGGGCACTGTGATACTCGATTTGGCTTTCACCAACAATATCCTGACCCCGAAACAATAATTCTGGTTCTCCTGCAATAACAAAATCATAAGCCAGGCAGCCAGCACAGGCAAACTCCACCAGGTGATTCACCATAAAGGGATCCAAACTGACAAAATAGCGACTATCACCATGGGATCGGATCATTAATAAATCATCCCCTTTATCTCCAAGGGCCGCTGATGCCAAATAGTAATCATTCGTTAGATCATGAATATCCCCATCCATAACCCGTTGTTGATAATGAGATAAATCAATATGAATAGTTTCACTTGCACATTGCTGTTCTTCGCCATGCATGACGCCCAACAAACGGATCGCTGGGCTTTCAAAGCTGTATTTGGATAGTTGCTTGCGAGTTAATTCATTACATTGAAATTCAGCAGGGTTCGGCAAGTCGGCTAATATTTGGTGGGCTTCCAGCAACGCATCATGAAACTGATGAAGTAGCTGGTCTGCATCATTTTGCATTGCTTTATTGGCATAAAAATTATTAAAGTAATGGAGAGTACCAAGGCTTAAGACAAAGACAGTCGTAAATATAGGTAAAACAATACTTATCATATGATAACCTTCAAATAATTTTAGATCTCTGTCATCTTAGCAGACATGAAATACTTTGAGAAAAACTGCTTACAAGTTTAAATAATTTAGGCGCCAGCTGCCCCTGCAGTGTCGTCTGCGTCGAATTAATTAATTTTGGATACTTAGATTCTATAGGTCAAAGCAACACTTTAATTTATTATTAAAGTGGGAATATTTTCCATGGCTACTGCAACCCTAAGATTAAAGTTTTCAAATAATTACGATGAACAGCTGTAATGCGACAAACCACCTACTTTAAAAAACTCAGACGGCTTAAGCCTATAGTATTTGTCCTCTACCTCCTGGGACTGCTCTGCGTATGGCTGTGTCATTATCTCTTGTAGCTCTCGCACTAGTGCGTAGTTCCCGCTGGTCGCTTGCTGATAGGCAGGTACAACAAACCACTCCCGCCAACTGTATTTAGGGTTGACTAGCTTCATCTGTGTAGCAAGCAGCTCTTTGCAGTAAGGCTTTGCATTTTTCTCGATGAGCGATCTCCATTTTGTGAGCCACTGCGACCAACGCAGATCTATTCCATTAGGGTCCGCTCTATAACTAGGTCCTTTATAGAAACTCTTTTTGAGTGCTTCAATATCTTCAGGTATCCCCGATAGTTCACGAAAGAAAATAGTGTAGTCAACTGACGTTTGTAGCATGAGTGTTTCCAATTCGCCCAATAGCTCCCCATCAAGACTCTCAAGGCCTAGCTTACTAGCCCACATCTGATCCTTTTTCATGTGTATTTCGTCAGCAAAGCTTACTTGAATCTCATCTAATTGTTTTAAAGCATCAGCGTGTGAGGCAAGTAAAGGCTTTAGCGCGCGACAGAACATCTGGAAATTACGCTCTGCTGCCAGAGGTTGGTTGAAAAATGAAAAGTGTAATCCACCACCGGTCCAAGGCTGATATTGCGGGTCGAATAGTTCGCAAAATCCGAATGGACCGTAGTCGAGTGTGAAACCTCCCGCGGCGCAGTTATCGCTGTTGAAGTTACCTTGGCAATAGCCTACACGGATCCAATTCACCACAAGTGAACTCAATCGGCTGCGAAACTCTCGTGCCAATAGCAGTATCTTCTCGATAAGCTCTAATTTGTGGTCGATAACTTCAGCGTACTCGCGATCTATTAGGTGTAACACCAGCATCTCAAGCTCATCCATCGCTTTGGGGTGCTCTTCTTTACGAGCACGGCGCCCAAACAGCTCCAACTGGCCAACCCTTATGAATGAAGGAGCTACACGTGTCGAGATGGCAACAGGTTCAGAGATGTATTTATCTGGACTCATCGAGCGCGAGCCCTCTGAATACCACTGTCTATCAACTTTTTCCGTTTTGGAAACATACAAACTCAGCGAGCGAGACGTAGCAACGCCAAGTGCCTGCATATGTTCTTGCGCTAAAAACTCTCGGATACTAGAACGCAAGACTGCACGGCCATCGGCACCGCGACAATAAGGTGTGCGGCCAGCGCCTTTTAATTGCATCTCCCAGCGCTGCCCCTTAATAACTACCTCAAGTACAGAAAGAGCGCGGCCATCACCGTAACCGTTGCCGGTGCCAAATGGGCACTGTTGGTAATATTCATTGCCATAGATAGAAAGTGCATAGCCACTCGCCCAGCCAACGGTGCGCAGTGGCGAATGTACCTTAACCATATCGCCGGAGAACATCCGCACAAAGTCAGGCGATTGTGCCAAGCTGTCGGCGAAGCCAAGTTCCTGGAAAAAACCTTTACTGTGAGCAACGTACTCTGGATCTTTGATAGGTGTAGGGGTGACTAGGACATAGTGCCCGGTAAAAACTTGTCGCGGTGTGTGTTCGGCCCCATTTTCGTCCGCATCTGGATCACAATTGAGTGTCTCAATAAGCGAGTAATCAGCCAGGTTTGATAGGTCATCAAGCGTCGCAACGCTTGGGGAAGAGTCTCGGGACAATGGCTTTATCATGATGGTGTCTCACTGCGCGGATAAATGTACTAAAACAATGAATTTTGCCCGTTATATCAGCTAAAAGATAATAATATTCCCCTCTGGGGAATAAAAACTCTTAAGCTCATCGTACTCTGGAAGGCACTGTCGAGTGATCGAACTAACTTAATGCTGTTAGATAATCCGTATATGAAAATATAAAATGTTTAAAAATAACACTACTGTTATGATTCATTAAAATTTTAGACAATTGGCAGCGCTGGTCCATGTAAAGAAGAACTCAAAACCCACAATAGATGTATTCTAATCTTAGACAAACAAGATACCTGAAATAAGTCGATTCATAGGCCTAAGTAGCCCATTTTTTAGCTATTTCAGTTGTCTACTACGCATAAGGTCAAGCGTGAAATTTATACGCTTTCACTGATGGATTCCCAAATTTACCTATGTTCGACAACATCAACAAAATATTATGCGTTAAAGCCATTTCGTAGTCAGGTCGCCATTATTTCATATCGGGGACTTGATCTAAGGCTCCCTAGGGGGGGTTGCTACACTGCTACTAAACTGATTATAGTAGATTCAACAACTAGGTCGGAATACTCAGTTATCAAATAAAGGCAGTTAATTTTTTGTCAAAACTATCTAATACCCAGACAGTAAAAAGCTTATCGATTACCAACCAGTTTACAGCGGATATTTTTTTATTAAATAACGCTGAAGACGTGCTGGCGTGTCTAATGAAGAATATAGTTGAGAAATTCGGTTTTGATAATGCTGATATATATACCTTAGATGCTGACGGAATATCTCTGCGTAGTATTGCTGATGTTAACAAGAAAGGACCCGATGTGCCTCGCCCTCTTATTTCATTAAATAAAGGGGTTATAGGACAAGTAGCAGCAACAAGGAAAGCATTACTAATCAAAGATACTCGAAAATTCGATCAGTATATCGAGACCGGGAAAAATCATTTATCAGCGTTGGCTGTACCCATTTTGGTTCACAAGCAGCTATTAGGTGTGATCAGTAGTGGCCATGCTCGTATGGACTATTACACGCAAGAGCATTTGGGCACACTCTATGAACTTGCTTTTATTACCTCAATAAAAGTATCCCAAATGCAGCAAATCGATGCATTAAATGAAACCATCGAAAATTTAGAATACTCCAATAAAATCCAAGATGCATTATTTGATATTGCCGAACTTACACATAAGGCTAAAAGTACAAGTGAGTTTTATCGTCATTTGCATCAGTGTATCAAGCGCCTGACCTTCACTAAAAATTTCTTCGTCGCTTTTCTTAAAAACGACGGCAAGAGAATTGAGTTTCCTTATGCGGTAGATGAGTTTGATCAAGATGCGATCGACGAGGAGAATAAAGGAGTTATTTTCAGATCAATAGAACTCGATCCACAAAAAATGAGTATCACTGGCTATGCGCTGTTAAAAAATGAACCCGTTTTACTCTATGAAAAAGATATACGTCAAATGCTTGCTGATAAAGTGTTCCATATCATAGGAAGTATTCCGACAGTTTGGTTAGGTGTGCCATTTGGAAAGACAGATAAGAAAGGCATTGTAGTGGTACAAAGCTACAGCATCGATTTTTTATTTCAGGAAAAAGATAAGCAGTTTCTCTCTTTTGTGGCGAAACACATCCACAACGCGATAGAGAGGATGGATGCCCAGCAAGAATTACGATTTTCAGCGTTACATGACAGTTTAACGGGCTTGCCTAATCGGTCATTATTTAGTGATAGGATCCAAAATTCATATTTACGCTGCCAGAAGGGACGCTCAATTAGCGCAGCGATATTATTTCTCGATGTTGATAGATTTAAGCAAGTGAATGACACTTATGGCCATCATATTGGTGATAAATTACTAATTGTTATTGCAAAATCCATAAAAGACACTTTGAGAAAAACAGATACTCTTGCGCGCTTAGGCGGGGATGAGTTCGCTATTTTGCTTGATGGTAATATTACTCATGATACTATTTTACGGATCACTGAAAGTATTATTTGTGTGATGAAAACGCCCTTTAAGATTGATGGCTTAAATATATCGAGCAGTGTAAGTATAGGAATTTCTACGTATAACAAAAGCAGTGACAGTGCAGAAAGTTTATTGATAGATGCTGATCATGCTATGTACCAAGCTAAGTTGCGCGGCCGTAATCGCTACGTCTTCTTCGAAGCACTTGAAAACCCACACAAGTCAATTAATGTTAAGCTTGAATATAATTTTGACAACGCTATTAAAAACAATGAGTTCATCGGCTATTATCAGCCGCTAATTGACCTTGAAACAGGGAGCATAACAGGGGTTGAAGCCTTGGTACGCTGGCAGCACCCTAAATTTGGCCTGCTCTTCCCTGATGTATTTATTCCTATATTAGAAAAGTCAGGGCAAATAGTGCAACTGGATGTCTATATGCTAAAACTGGCTGTCAATAACCTTAGGAGTTGGTGTGATTGGTTACCTGAAACATTTAAATTTAATGTGAATATATCAACGTTAGGCTTTTCATCTGAAATATTTATTAGCTACTTGCAAGAACAATATTACCTATCACCTGATATCACCAATCGATTATGTATTGAAATAACTGAAGCGAGTTTGATTTTAAACGTAGATGCTGTAAATAAACACCTCGCTATTCTAAAAGAGATTAGCATCCCTGTCGCGCTAGATGATTTTGGCGCGGGCTATTCCTCGTTAAACTATTTGCACCAGTTTTCTTTTGACATGTTAAAAATTGATAGAAGTTTTATTAAAGACGTAAATGAAATCAGCGATAAATTGCTAATCTTAGATGCAATGGTCAATCTAGCGAAGTCATTGAAAATTAAGACCACAGCAGAAGGCATTGAGACGATTGAACAATTCCAAAAAATTAAGGAACTGGGTTGTGATTTAGGGCAAGGCTATTACATTGCCAAACCACTCAGCTATGTCGATTTCAAGCAATTTTTTCACCACAATAAGGACGGTGTATTAAGGTTAACCCAGTTGTAGGATACAGGCACTAAATTGAATCTGACTCTCGCACCACTCGTGTAGTTCGGTTTTTGCCACTTAGTTTTACCAAGTTGTTAGACAATATCTGATTTTATTGGAGAATAGCCTATGACTCCAGGGCCAGCTAATATCGGTGCATTGATCAAGGTAAATAGAAACCAAATTATCGCTAGCAAAGATAACCTCGAGTTTTAATTCTCTATTGCCTTATTACAGCGTAGAATTGGCGCCCTACAGGAAAAACAAGGTTTGCACTGCGGTGCGTCAACAGAAAAATATGAAACTAACAGAAAAAGCATCAATTACTAACGCCTTACTTATCTCTATTTGTACACCAGAACTTAAGGGTGATGAGGCAATCGAATCACTCGCAGAACTTGCCCGTTTAGTAACCACACTTGGCTTTAAAGTGGTTGGCAGTCAAACGCAAAAACTGAGTTCGACTAAAAAAGTTAATGTCCTAGGCGCTGGCAAACTAGCCGATATAGCGCAGCTTACCGGCAACCAAGGCGAGTTTGAAGCTAGCGAAGAAGATGAAGAAGTCGCTGCACAAATAGATATCGCATCAATACCTGAAAATATCTCATCAGAAAATTTGCCCTATAGCTGTGCTGATGTGGTGGTATTTGATTGTGATTTAAGCCCCTCTCAGCTACGCAATGTCGAGAATCAATTAGGTGTAGAAGTGTTTGACCGCACCGGCATCATTATTGAAATATTTAGTCGCCATGCCCGTACTAAAACCGCAAAATTACAAGTTGAAATAGCGCGCCTCAATTACGTCGCCCCACGCCTGCGAGAGACATCATCGGGCGATAGAGATCGCCAAATGGGTAAAGGCGCTGGCGAAACCAACCTAGAGTTAAATCGCCGTAAAGTACGCGACCAATTAGCCGCACTCAAACACGAGTTGGCTAACGTTCAAGATGAGATGAAAGGCCGACGTACGCAGCGCTCAGAGCATTTTTGTGTTGCTTTGGTGGGTTATACCAATGCGGGTAAATCATCATTGATGCGCGCGATTACCGGTAGTGATGTCGAGGGAGAGAACAAGCTTTTTGCCACACTTGATACCACAGTTCGCGCTTTGTACCCTGAGACTCAACCGCGGATCTTAGTATCTGACACGGTTGGCTTTATTAAAAAACTACCCCATGATCTCGTCGCCTCTTTTCACTCAACGTTGGCTGAAGCACAAGATGCATCATTGTTGTTATATGTGGTTGACGCCTCTGACCCTTCGTTTCGTGCACAATTAGATGTGGTACACCAAGTATTGGAAGAGGTAGGTGTAGAGGACAGTGAAAGTCTACTGGTACTGAACAAATCAGACCTACTCAGTACTGAGCAACAACAAGCATTAATGGAAGAGTTCCCAGATGCGATGATGACATCCGCTCGCAATCCTGATGATGTGAGTAAATTGCACCAATATATCAAGAGCATTTCTTTGGGTGGGATGATCGAGGAAGAGATCATTGTTCCCTATACCGCCAAAGGTATCATCGGTGAAATTCGATCGGTGATGAGTGTGACTAAAGAAGAATATGAATACGAACACATTAAGCTCACAGTGCGTTCCAGCGCGGTGAATTTAGCGCGATTAAAAAAGCGCATGGATATCTTAGCGGGGAAAAAAGACACAGCGGTGCGAGATAAGTGGCGGTTAAAGAGCTAACCGCTATTTTTTTGCAGTGCCACTGCAGCGAGTTTATTTCTTTTTACGAGGGTGTAAATGTTCTGTGTCACTTCTCGTTTAGTCATTTAAACATAAGGAGTTAGCTCATCTTCGAACTCCATCATAAATCTGTTTAGCGCGGGTTTGCAGTCCCTAATCGATATAGCCCACTTTTTTCAGGCTGATTCTGTCGCCAGAAAAATGACCTTCAGGGCGGCATAATCGCTTGGGAAGACTTTACCTGTCTTTACGGATTTTTCGGATCAGCCTGTTTCTAGATTTGATTGCATTTGTGGTGTAGATTACTTTGTGAATACTCCCCAAGTAAGAGAAGATCACGGGGCAAATCAAATTTAGAAAATGTCTTCTTTTAGCCATTAGTTTACTCGTGTTACTGCAGTGTCACATAATCAAAACCAACTGTTCATTAATATCAGTGTCCAAATTATCATCCAGGATTAGACATTTTAACTCTCCCTTTTCGGTCATCAAGCCCACAACAGTATGCTGTTCTGTGTATCAGGTGTTTGGCAGAGACATGTCCTATCATATTTTGAAAAGCACAATTATTAACCATTGCTCCATTATTGTGAATATTGCTTACCTGAGTAGGGACGAGTAAAATTACCTTCATAAGTTCGTTGCCCGAAACTTCTTAGATATAGGGAATTGGACATGAGAATCGTGCAAAGCGTACAGAATAAGTGGGCACATGCCTTCGAAGCAAAGCTAAAGAATGCATTCATTCAAACAATCGCAAATGAAAGGGATGCTGATTATTCTAATTGGATCTTTCAAAAAGTTGATTCAGTCATCCAGGATCACATCAAAATTGCTATTAAGGATTTCGAAAGCGACCCTAAAGCTATTTCAAGTGGCTCGGTTAATACAATTGACCATGACTTCGTTATAGCTGCGACAATCCTCCAAGAATACCCAGAAATACTTAGCAGAACCGTTGAATCTGAGATATTTGGAAGTCAGTTAATGGATCTTTTAATCGGAGCCCTTACAGATCACTGGAAGGAAGATTTGATTGATATAGGCCTGGAACAAGGGGTTTTTATCTGGGAGAATGGCGGAATAAACCTTACACCCCACTTCAAGCCTGATGATGCCATTGAGCATTAATGTGGCTTAATGATTTTGTACACCTTAGGGTGCAAAGCCCATGACTGGGGTTCGGCGGTTCGCTGACCTTAGCGCACTGATGAATTACACCTCTAAGCTATTGCCGATTTAGCTCGGCGTACTGCCTGTCCTTTTTGTGTATAAAGAGTCACACCTGCTGTACTATTTTTTCTATTTTTGTAAGCTCTTATCTGGTTATACAAAGATCACCCTGTATAATTCGGCAGCCCTTGTGCGTTAAAGTTAAATGCTATAAAGCGCTGCAATTCACCAACGTTGATGTTGACAGCAACTCACGTAATTAAGAAAGACGAACAGGATACGAATATGGAAAAATTTAAGTTAGATGGTCGCGAATTTATTGAATTGAACAACCTGTTAAAAATACAGTCCTGGGTAGAGAGTGGCGGTCGAGCTAAGGTACTCATTGGCGAAGGCCAAGTTAAGGTTAATGGCAAGGTAGAGCTGCGCAAGCGCTGTAAAATACAAAGCGGCATGACAGTAGAGTTCATGGAGCAGAAAGTCGAAGTCGTTGGGAACATATGATCAAGTCCGGTATCTTCTCTGCGGGCTATAAAGCGGTCTGATGTGCGGCAGACAATGCAGCGGAATGACTAGGTCCTTTCCAAATTGTCTAACAAAGCAGCTGACCGCTTTATAGCCCGCCCGTAGGGGCGTTCAGAGCACCCCGATCTCGTTGTTATCAACTTTCGACAGGCAACCAGCATGTCTGTAGTCGATGCCTAGATCTCGGAATGCTCTGAACGCCAGAGGCGTACCGGACATGATCATATGTTCCTTAGCAAACATATGACTCAATAAACGCAAAAGAAAAGGAATTATGTTTGCGTTTATTGAGACCTAAAATTCAGCACTTATCTATAGAAAATAATTCGCCACCATAAAGTAGTTATAGTGCAGCCTCTCTAACTCATTAAACTACATTGAGCTTACCCTTTGTGCGATATTTGTATAGAAGAACTGATGACTGGCCTGTTTTATTGTCCTATGAGCAATTTTCTTTACCTAAAATTATTGCAACTATTTAATACACTTACAGTTCTGCTACACTAGGCCTGCTAACAATCAAATTAAGATCTTGCCTATGCAACGCCCACCTCTTAAGCAAGCCAAAAGTATCGACAACGTATTCAATAGTGCTTATTGGCATCTAAGCCAACAAGACTTCACGATTGCAGAAATACGTATCAAATTAGCACGTAAAACAGAAAATATTGAGTGGATCGAAGAGGTACTTGCACACCTAATCGATAATCGTTATTTAAAAAACGACTTTGAATTTGCGCTACATTATTGCGAATCTGCATTTAGCAACGAAATTGGCAAGACAGCGATACGTCGAAAATTAACTATGCGTGGTATTTCGATTATTGATATAGAAACGGCATTAGAGCAAGTTATTGAACAAGGGGATATTAATTTCAATGAAATGGCAACCAATCAACTACTCAGTCGCTACGTAACCTTCGAGGGAGTTAGTAAAGAAAAAATTTACTCTCAAATGACAAACCGAGGGTTTTCTCGCCAAGAAATCGATCAAGCTTTATCGCAGCACCCTGAACATGATTCATTACAAACCAAGTTAGAAATCAAAGCCGAAAAAGCAGATCTAACAATTGAAATAATGAAGCTATATCGAAAAGGGAAAGGACAAACCCTTATTCTTAGTGAGTTAAAGCAACGTCTAATTGATGTCACTAAATTTGAAGAAACACTATACAAACTAAGCTTCGCAGGTGATATTGATTTTTATCGAAGCTGTCGTGATCAATTAGCTAAAAAAAACTACGACTTATCTGATTATAAAGACAAATCAAAAGCCTATGCTTATTTATCACGAAAAGGCTTCACCAGTGATGAAATAAAAGAAACCATGTCGCCTGAGCAAGATTGACGAAATATTGGACAGTAACAATCTTTCCAAGTGTGGTAAGTCCCTCGTTTTCTAGACGCATATTGGGTTATAAAAACCCCTATTATTAGGTCAGTTAAAATGGCTGCTATGTGTCAACTCCAGATACAAGGATGATGACAGTGAAGAAATTTAAACATTTAGTGTCAGTAGGAATATTGTTATTTGCTTCAAAATCGGCTGCAGGTTGTTTCGGCGGATAAAGTGATCGTTGAGTCAATGCCGACAGTATCACACGGATACAGTAGCTGAGTTATGCTACAAATGTATGATGTGTATTCTTCGGATGATTGAACAATGATAAATAAAAACATAGCCCTCATTCTAAATGCCATCAGTTGTATTAGGTTACTTCAACAATTTTGACTCTTTATCAGAATGTGGTTTATGTTTGTTCTTTTAAAGGCAAAGTCCGGGGTTACAAATGTGAGAATTTTTTGCGCCACTTCACACAACGTAACTCATCACGTTCTTCGTAAAGTCGGATTGCTGACGATATATCTAGTGCGAAGTTGCGCTCATTGTCATTGCCAACGGCTGTCAGCAGTGTTGTATACCAAGCAGTTACTCCGCCAAGAGGTGGAGCCTCAAATCGTGGAAAATCCGGATCACCACCCACTTCATCTAGCCAACTATTCGCAAGCGCGGGGTTTAATATCATAGCGCGTGCGACCCCAACCATATCGACAGCACCACTGTTCAGTGCTCTCAGTGCCTCAGCACGGGTTTTGAATCCCCCTGTCGCCACTAAGGGCACACTAGTTACTTGCTGTGCTCTTTGGGAAAACTCAACAAAATATGCCCCACCACTTGGGCTACCAGAAATGGGTTGTATTCCTGGAAAATAGGTTCCTCCACTGATCTCGATGAGGTCAATTGAGGTCCGGTCCAGTATTCGAATGGCCTCTAAAGCATCTGTTTGTGTCAGTCCTCCCTCTAACTGATCAGATGAATTAATCTTAATGCCAATAGGAAATGAATGACCCACTGCACGCCGTACGTTATCTATAACTTCAACAATAATCTGACAGCGCGCTTCAATTGAACCGCCATACTGGTCATTGCGACGGTTAAATAATGGCGACAAAAACTGGCTCAGTAAAAATCCATGCCCCGCATGAATTTGAGCACCCGTAAAGCCTACATCTTTGGCAAGTCTTGCGGCTTTCGCATAGATATCAGGTAATTGTTCAATCTCAGCTATCGACATACCCGCACATTGGAAACTACCAATTTCAAGAGCCGAAGGGCCTGTAGGTCGGCTGATAGGTATGTGGGACAGGGCTCCTGCGTGTCCTATCTGAGGCCATATATGTGCACCATTGATCGAAGCTCGACTGGCCAATGCATGCAGCCCCTCTTGATTGGAACTTACCCCCAAAACCAGGTTGCCAGGCTTTTCAGGAAAGCGTGCATCCCCTTGTACTTCGCCAATAATCGAAAGTGCTACGCCACCTTCTGCCCACCTTTCATAGAGTCGGATCTGTGCTTGTGTTGGGTTACCTTCTCCATCAGCCAGAGAGTCTGACATGGCTGATTTTAGAAGTCTGTTTTTTAATACGGCGCCACAAGGAAGCTCCAGGGGTCGGCTAAGAATATGGCGAGTGCCTTCTGCTTTAATCATGATCTATTCCCTAGCTTCCATTAAACATAATTGTTATATATGTAAATATCTTAACTCCACAGGATGTTTCTATGACAAGCTCCTCCTCAACAGCATTTACCAAAACGATAATTATACTCACGGTTATAGCGACTGTGGTTTCTATTATGGCGACCGCCAGTCTCATAGTTCAATTATATTTTGATAAAGAAAACCTTAATAAAGAAATTTTAGGACTCAACGAAACGAAAAGCATCCAAGCTATTGAAATAAAGAACCTTAAAGACGAAATAATTATCCTTAATAATCAGATAATAGTCCTTAAAAATCAAGAGGGGTAAGCACAAGCCCGTATCCATTTATTCTCGGGTATGTATCAATCATGTTTTGCCAGATTTCTGGCTACTATGGAATCGGCATTAGCCGTCATTTTGCTAAGCTTTTACTCACTCTATGACACTTGTACAAAGGATTGTTCCATGATTACTAGAACAGTTACAGCCTACACTTCAATTCATTGTTTAATCGCTGTTACGATGTGGTTTTTATCTATTAGTTTACTATGGGGGCCTGCTGATGAGAGCATTTTCGATAAAGTTTATGCTTTTACAGTGCAGTGGGGATTAAATATTCTCAGCTTCCCTGCTTGGTGGATCTTATCTCTAGACTTACCTGGATGGGCTAGTTATTGGGCCTTGCCTATACAAGTTTTATCAAGCTTTATTCAAATTAATATGGGATTTTTCCTATGGAGCCAGTGTAGATCAAGGAACAAAAAATCTAGTCAATGAACCATGCTGGCAGATATCCTATTAACCTAAACCTAAACCTAAACCTAAACAAAAGCGGCCTTTATTCTTTTTCCGCTTTTGGTTATATCTCTGTATAGATACACAGTCTATCTTTGATCAAACAATATAACTTTAGCTCCTGTTCATTTATAGTGCGCCTTGTCACAAAGTGATATTCTCGATTCTTTTTAAATTCAGTTAGATAAACTACTTTCGCTGATGGATAACGGGACAACATTTCGTGGAAAGTGAGATGTATCGGAAACGACAGTTTGCAATTTTAAATTAACCGGTAGTCTAACTATCACTATCACTATCACTTTCACTTTCACGTAAATCAGACGTCGTACTATTACGCAGGTAGTGTTCAAGAGGGTTCAGCATTGAGTGTAAGAAAAGCCAGGCTAGAAGATTTATCATATTTAGTTGAATTCACAGCCGAAGAAGCCAGAGAAGCAGAAGGTAGTGTAAGAATTCCAGATACATTAGAAAAAGGGATTGGCGCTGCTTTGGCGGATAATACAATTGCTACTTACTGGGTTTTAGTTGATGACAACGACATTCCCGTAGGAAGTGTATCAGCCCTGAAAGAATGGAGTGATTGGAATGCTGGCTACTATTGGTGGATACAAAGTATGTATTTGGCTCCTAGTCAGAGAGGGAGAGGTCGAATGACTTTATTACTTGAAGCTGTTAAAAGTGAAATGAAGCTCCAAAAAGGGCTGGAACTCCGCTTGTATGTCCATAAAGGCAATGGTGCTGCAGTACGAGCCTATGAAAAAGCGAACTTTGAGCACTCGGATTATCGAATTATGACCCTCAGTAAATAAACACTAACAAGCACATAAAATCGGATTCCATAAGTTGTGGTAAGGACCTAGTTTTTTAGACGGATATTCTGATCTCAAAGTGTCTTTTATCAGCCCCGTTAAACGGCGCTTTGTGTCAGGAAGTGCCATGCATGCTATCAAAATCATGTGATGGACAGGGTCTAACAAATTTTTATTAAGTTAAAAAATTATATGCTGTTAGATGTGTCGTGTGCATCTGATGTGCTCGTTAGCATCTCAATACCCAAAACAGCATCTTCGACCTACCAGCAAAATAGCTCTTCATTCCTCAAATTAAGTTCATTCACATATTAGTTCATGGTGAATAACTTCAAGTAACGCTCACCTCTGCTCATAATGCCTCTTGCAAAAAAGTACACAAGGATGATATTGTTATGTTATAACATTTCATTAATTTCAATTATACCGAGGCATTTATGAAAAAGGGCATCCACCCTGAATACGATTACGTGATATTTAGAGACACTAGTGCTGGTAAAGACTTTCGGATTCGCTCGACAATGACATCGAAACAAACGGTTGTTTGGGTAGATGGCAAAACCTACCCCTTAGTAAACTTAGATGTATCCAGTGCATCGCATCCTTTTTATACTGGCGGAAAACAGAAAGCGAAGGCGGAAGGTCGTATTGCACGCTTTGAAAAGCGCTTCGCAAAGCGCCAGGCAAAGTAAACATCAAGGAGAGAAAATGAAAGTTTTAAGCTCATTAAAATCAGCTAAGACTCGACATCCAGATTGCCAAGTTGTTAAGCGTAGAGGTCGGTTTTATGTGATTTGTAAGTCCAACCCGCGCTTTAATGCTCGCCAAGGCGGTGCGAAGGGGTAGAGAGTAAAATCAATAAGTAACTAAATAACCTATCTGATCTGACGGATTTGTGGATTTACAGATTATCAGTCGGCCAAGTTCCACCTTCGAAGGGTTAAACACACGCTATTAGCTGGAGGCTGTGTTTTTAACTCTTCTAGGGGTGGTGCCTCCCCAGTTCTCTATACGAATGCTTGAATCTAAAAGTGCCTTGTATGCTTTATGAAAACGGCAGCTATATGTCATAACCGGGCAGTAGGTAGCCAACATTCGCAGAGGACGACTCCTACTCTGCTTAACCAATATCAATATGCTTGGCTTACTTTGAGAAGGCATTCCAACCTCTTCAAACGCACTTAACCCATATAGCTGATCTAGATTCTGCTACTCAACATTGCCTTCGTTTTAATTACTTAAATACACTACTGTTGTGATGTATTAAAATTTTACACAATTGCGGTGTTAGCCCGCGTAGAAGCGCACTCAAAATCACATATCAATGTATTCTAATCTTAGACAAACAAGGCACCTGAAATTGTTTGGCTCATAGGCCTAAATAGCCCATTCCTTCAGCTGCTTCAGTTGTCTACTACGTATAAGGTCAAGTGCGATAATTATGCGATTTTTTTGAAGGATTTCCAAATTTTCGCATGTCCTAAAACATCAACGAAAAATTTTTCGTTAAAGCCATCTAGATACAGCGACACTGTCTCTTCATCACATTCTTCTTGCCTATCAATTTTTATCCTGTCCGATAGCTTAGCTGCACCATCGGCTAATGCAACATGTAACTCTTCAAGTAAATATAAATGGACTGTGCTAGCGCATACAGTGAGAGCTCCATACACTTTTTTTGACTGTTTTTTCAAAAGTAGTATAGTAACTACTATAGAAATAGCATTTGGGGATAATTATGCAAACAGTAACAAGTCAGGCGTTTAATCAAAATCCTACAGCGGTTAAGAGAGCGGCTAATAAAGAAGCTGTAAGAATAACAGAGCGCGGCAAAGTCTCGCATGTTTTACTGTCCATAGCTGAGTATGAAGCTATCACAGGTCAGTCTAAAAGCATCGTTGATATGCTCGCCATGCCAATAGAAGGAAATGATCTAGAGTTTCCAAAATTTGACGCGAGCTCTATTAAACCACTAGAGTTTGATTAATGTATTTATTGGATACAAACGTCATATCAGAGCTAAGAAAAGCATCATCAGGCAAAGCTGATGCCAATGTAATTAACTGGGCTCGTGATAAAGCAACCAGCAGTCTGTTTATTTCCTCAGTCACTATCATGGAAATTGAAATGGGCATCTTGCAATTAGAGAGAAAAGACCTACAGCAGGCAAGCATTTATCGAACCTGGCTCAATGATCATGTATTAAAAGCTTTTTCGGATCGTATCCTGTCATTTGACACTAGCGCAGCCTTAAAATGTGCCCAGTTGCATATTCCTGATCCAAAGTCCGAACGTGACGCTATGATTGCCGCAACAGCTATGGTACATAACTTTAGGCTAGTAACTAGGAATTTGAAAGACTTCAAGCACATCGATGTAAAGTTGGTGAATCCTTGGGGTGTTTGCTAAGGAAGATACGATCAATTCACTAATATGGAATAATTTTCCGGCCTCAAATTCAGAAAGCCCCTACCGGTATTTTAATCCGCAGACAAGTTCAGCAAAGATAGCTCATTCAGCATATAAGTAATTTTCATAATGAACTAACTGTGACTTACAACACCCACCTTAGATAATGTCTTTCAACCTCAAAGCCAAAAACTATTAAACATCCAGCACACATCACATCTAACAACGGAGCAACCATGCTCCATCATATTACCGCCGGAGCTATTGGCTAGATTGTCGATGCGAAGCGGCAGGATGCTGCGAAGAGTGAGCGGGACTGCGACTATATGGATATAGGAGGTAGAGTAACGCAGGGAGCAGTTACCGAGATGCCCCTGGGTAACGGCCGGAAATTTAGTTAATAACGAAGGGGGCTTTCGGTAATATTGGGTGGTTTTTTATGTTCAGGATGAACGGTATTAAGCGGTGCAATGGATTGCAAAGAGCTGCTTTGGTCCTGTTTCTTTTACCACAAAAGATATGAACTCGACGCAGTCGAAACTGCATCTAAAAGTCTTTTAAAAATGTCACATGTGTTTCCTGAATAGTAATTCAGCAGCTGTCCACTATATTGCAATGTATTAAAATCAGACAATTGACAGTGCTAGGTCACGTAAAAATACACTCAAAATCAAATAGATGTATTCTAATCTTAGACAAACAAGGCACCTGAAATTATTCGGTTCATAGGCCTAAATACTCCTCCTAGAGTTAGTTTTACTTATATTTTATATGCAGTCATTAGCTAAAACGATCTACAAAAAACAAATCACAGATATGAAAACGGCAGCTATGTGTCAGATTTTGCCGTTACTCAGACTGACTCGCAACCGCTGATTCTTCGGTTAGCTATGACGACTGTCGGCCAGAAGCCGCACTTTGATCAATCTACTTACAGAGAAAAGTCAGAAGAGTTTTCTGATTCGGGTTGATTTTGACTATTTTTCTTGCTATTAGTTGTATAGAGCAACTATGTAGCAAGGAGATACTACATGCATGGAATCAAAGATTCTCTAGTACAATCAATAGAGCTAGTTGAAGGCTTCCGTAAGTCGTCAAGAGATTTAGTCCGTGAATTCGGGTTTCTCAGTAAAACGATAGCAGAGTCTGATTTGTCAGGTTCAGCAGTGCATGCACTCATTGAGATTAATCAGATTGATAAAATCACTGCTAAAGATTTAGCGGTCAATTTAGTGCTAGAAAAATCAACAGTTAGTCGTTTGATTAAAGCTTTAATCAATAATAATTATATCAATCAAAACCGCAGTGAATCAGATGCGAGAGAAAAGTATTTTTCTTTAACGGATAAAGGAAATAAAAAACTACAGCAGATAAATAATTTTGCTAAAGATCAGGTAATTAATGCAGTCAGCCCATTTAACAAAAAAGAGCAGCGGGACATACTAAGTGGGCTACAGAGATACTCCGCTGCGTTAAAGATAAGTAGAACCCAAGGTAGTAATAATGCAAATTATTCCAAAGTCGAAAATACAAATCTCGATATTCATAATGGATATTGCTCTGGTGTGCTAGGTCGAATTATAGAATTGCACGCATGCTTTTATAATAGATTAATAGGCTTTGGAAGTTTTTTCGAGACTACACTGGCGCAAGGCCTCGCTGATTTCATCCCCAGACTTGAGAATCAGAAGAATGAACTTTGGTACGTAAAAGATACGACTCGAATTCAAGCGAGTATAGCAATCGATGGAGAAATATTAGGTTCTAATAAAGCTCTATTACGATGGTTTATCGTCGATTCAAGTATTAGCGGTCAAGGCCTGGGTAAAAAATTACTGGCCGAAGCGATACAACACTGTATAGATGAAGGCTTTACAGAAGTGCAACTCTGGACTTTCTCAGGCTTAGATGCAGCACGTATGCTATATGAAGCACAGGGGTTTGTTCTAACCCAAGAGCGTCCAGGGAAACAGTGGGGCAATGAGGTATTAGAACAACAATTTATTAAAATCCTAGCTTAGATCATCTCAGCCCCCGCCATCTTACATTTGGAACTGGGGACATTTTGATGAGTGTCTGGGAGGTGTTATCACTTCTATTGAGCACGGAAAGTGGTTTTCCTGGCTGATTAGCTAGACTTAATACCGTGAAGAGCAATGGACGGAATCGGCCAGATGTAGCATTCCCTACTAAAATTTTTGAATAGGTATTTAGTATGCAAAAAACGTATATTATAGAATTGTTGATCGCAGCTGCTCTATTACTTTTAGTCCCTCAGTTTGCTTTTGCTTCAGATATGGGAAATGGCCCTGCTGGATTATCGGTTTGGTTTCTCGGGACAGTGATTGCTTTAATAATATCGTACATATCTTCGTGCACTAGAGATGAACTGGGAGCTCTTCATGGGTTCAAATTGAAAAAATTTATCATTCTGTTAGGAGTTCAAATGCCTATCGTTTTCATTACTGGTGCCGTAGCCATCTTTATATAACTTTTACTAGAATTTGCCAGTATGTTGCTACGACCCATTGAATTTACCGTCCGATCCGGCGGTTATCCAGCCCTTAACCAATGACTCACGATAGTCGGTATCGGCCAAAAGGAGCCATTCGCACTATGACTGTGCACACTAACTCTTTGACCATTCGTTGCCATATCACTAGATATGCAAGCTTAATATCACTTTGAAATGTCAATGGTTATAGGGTCTTAACAGTAGCAGCCACATTCATTTTCTGTCTTCATATCAGAATACCAACTGTAAAATATTGTTATGTATTTGGTATTACTAAGAACTTATTCATTACCTTAAGTGTAGTATCCGGATCCTCTTCAGGAATGAAGTGACCACTTGCAACGCCCTTGTATTGGACGTTTGTACACCATTTATCCCAAATGGCTCGTACATCAAAATGCTTACCGACAACCCCTCTTTCACCCCACATAATTAATGTAGGGCAATCTATTGTTTTGCTGACCATACGATCCTCGGTGTCATGGACACAATCTATCGTTATGCCTGCTCTAAAACATTCACACATTGCTATAACTGACTCAGGTGTGGAAGCTGAAGTTAGGTATGATTTGAGGGCGTTATCATCATAAGGTACGGTGCTATCTGATAGGCCTTGAAGTATCTCCATCATAAAACGTTCGGGATCTCCGTTGATAAGTAATTCCGGTAATGGATGAGGCTGCGTCAAAAAGAAAAAGTAAAAATAATCTTGAGCAATATCAGAATTAACCTGCTCGTAAAAATCAAGTGCAGGGATAATATCCATTATGATCAGCTGCTTGTTCACTGGCCATATATCGCTTTGAGTAAGCATTACGTTCACTGTCATGAGGTGGTTTATGAGTTTCACCTCTTCCTCTAATATCCGTCAAAATAACGGTAAATTGTTCTGTCAATTGAGGTGCAATAAGGTGCCAACAAAGGTGCGTCTGAGGATCTCCATGTAGCATCAGTAGCGGCGGACCACTACCTCCAATGACAGCCAAAACGTCGTTACCATTGACGGTAACAATTTGTCGGTGGAAGTCAGGGAGAAGCTGTTGATCTGCTTGTTCAAATATTGTCATCTAACCACCTTTTGTATTCAGACAAACCTTTTTCGTTCCGCTTAAAGAAAGACCACTGACCAATTTTTTGAACAGTTAGAAAATCAGCTTGTTTCAACAGCTCTAAATGTCTACTCACAGTGGGCTGTGACATCCCTAGCTTCTCTGTCAACAACGACACGCAACCCCCTATTTTGGACGGAGCACCTGTCACTTGATCAGAGAAATGTTGATCAGGTGCAGCTAGCCACCTCAATATAGAAATTCGCGCTTCACTAGCCAAAGCTTTTGATTGTTCAATTTTATTATCCATCTGAATAGTCATATAGCTATTTAACTATATGTCAACATTTTTAACCTTAGTTTAAGTGCGCATCAACCTGGCAATATTAACTTTAGACACTTTTTAGATTCATTTAAGTGAGTCTAAATGGTAGGTTAAATTAAATCGTGTTTTACATAAAATGATAAGAAATCAGTTGTATAGACCTATCTTTAGTTACAAAGATACATTTCACCAGCACATTTTGAAATGTCTCCAATGTGACAGGTTTTGCCGTTACCCAGACTGACTTGCAAACGGTGAACTTTCGGCTAGCGATGATGATTGTCGGTCAAAAAGCGGTCATTGTCCTCAAAATTTAGACAAGCTTAATGACAAAGCCAGGGTGATTAGTATTATCAATAAGTTTCTACTTATGTGGCCAGATTCCTGAGCCACGACATTATCAATTGCACAAAGGAATACTCTTTTCACTACCAGAGAAATACAATGGTAATAAGGAGTAGCTTCGCAGCATATCTACTGCAAACGCGCACAGGTCATAAAAGCTCCTGCTCAGGACGACTTTCTTCGAACTATATGAATGTTAAATTAACACCAACAGTTTGCTATTTGTATGTATTTTGTACTGCTAGATTTATGCCTGTCATTTATCATTTTAGGAAAGAATTAGGAATTGGATATTGCACCTTATAACTGAGCAAAATATCGAGAGTGCTCACCTTCAAACAATGCCTTTTTTTGCTTAAGTATTTCACTTAAAAACTCTCGACAACATCTAACCTTGGCGGTGTTCCTTAAATCGATATGGCTTAATACCCAAATTCCCCACGTTGAACGAGCTAAGTTTATATTAAAGCGTTTCACTTGATTATTAGCTATAACATCCGGTAAGTAGCATGGCATGCGGGCAATGCCTATTCCTGCTTTAACGGCACAATACATTGAGTATAAGTCATCCACTTGCATTACTATTTCTGCATTCGAGAAATGTTCTTCAGCCCATTTCGGCAATATATCTTCATCAGTCCAGACAATAATTGGGAGCTTGTCTGTTGCTGTGGAAAATTTATGGTGCCCGTATATTCCATGTTCCATCGAGGCAACTTTTTTTCCTATTAAATAATCCGGCGGTGTACTGGTTAATCGAATAGCAACATCTGCCTCACGCGTTGCCATATTCTTCAAGCCTTTGGCAACAAATAAGTTTAATTGAATTTCTGGCTGTAAGTCACGAAAGCTGGCGAGTTCATCCATCAAACAAAACTCTAAAATATCGTGTGGCATTGTGATATTCACTTTTCCCTGCAAGCGACTATCTTGACCGAATAGGTGCCTAGATATCTGACTATTCTTTTGTTCTAGCTCCACCGCAAGTTCATAAATGTCTGCGGCAGCATCAGTCATTTCATAACCCGTAGCTATGCGCTCAAACAGCCTAACCCCATGCTTTTCTTCTAATGCACGAATACGCCGCGAAACCGTTGAATGGTTCACTCCAAGTACTTTAGCTGCTGAAGTTACGTTGCCACAACGGGCAACGGCTAAAAAAAATCTTATATCATCCCAATCATTCATCCGTGCATTATTGCACGACCTTTATGCAAAAATCGAGAATTATAATCTTAAGTGAAGTCATTTATTCTGGCTTTACTTTAAATCAAGCAGAGAAAAAAAATGATTACTTTATTTCACGCACCCGGCTCTTGTTCATTAGCAATTAAAGCAGCTTTAGCATTAAGCGGTTTAAATCATGAAGTTAAAATAGTTGACGCTCAATCAGGTGAACAATTTAGCGAAGCGTTCAAAAAGGTTAATCCATTGTGCAAAGTTCCAGCACTCATTGTTGACGGTGAAATCATTACGGAAGGTGCCGCTATTCTGCAATATATTTCGGAAGTTGCGCCAAGTAGTAACTTATTACCAGAAGCCGGCACACTGAAACGTGCGCAAGCACTTAAATGGATGATGTTTGTTTACAGCAATGTTCATCCGCATTTTGCTCGCGCCTTTGTGCCAAGTCGTTACGGAAATGATGAGGCTGATATAAAAGGAAAAGCAGAAAATTCTCTTCATGATTTATTTGCCATTATTGATGTGCAACTAGCACAGCATGATTATATCGCCGGAGACCAGTTATCTATTGCGGATTTATATCTTGCGGTCGCCATTCATTGGCAAATGATTTTAGAAAAATCGCTAACAGAAAAATACACTCATGTTAGTGGTTACCTTGGGCGTTTAATGAAATTACCAGTCATTGGTGAAATCTACAAAGCCGAATTAGCTGGCTAAAGATTTAATCAAATCAACATAGTTTACTCGTTCTTATAACTCTTGATAATGCAGGGCTATAGCCCTGCTATAGGAAGAATAATGACCAAGCTCTTTACCGGAATTACGCTCGGCGACTATCAGCTGAAAAATAGAGTGTTTATGGCACCATTATCGCGCGGTCGCGCTGTAGATAGTGGCATCCCTAATGAATTAATGGCGCAATATTATGCACAGCGCGCAAGTGCAGGTCTTATTATTGCAGAAGCAACAGCTGTAGATAAAAAAGGACTTGGTTGGATGAATGCACCTGGGATTTATAATGATGAACAGCAAGTCGGTTGGCAAAAAATCGCTGATGCCGTTCATCAAAAAAAAGGCAGAATATTTTTACAACTTTGGCATATGGGCAGTATTGTTCACCCTGACTTTATTGACGGAGAATCACCGGTGTCTTCATCGGCTGTCAAACAGGAAGGTGCATTAACAACACCAAAAGGCCGAAATAGAAATTTCGTTGTGCCGCTGGCATTAAGTAAAGCTCAAATTGATGACATTGTGCAACAGTTTGTAGATGCGGCCAAGCGTGCTATTACCGCAGGCCTGGATGGCATCGAAATTCACGCGGCTAATGGTTTCTTAATTGACCAGTTTACCCGCGACGGTATCAACGGGCGTAACGATGAATACGGTGGGTCAATTGATAATCGCTTGCGATTTATGATGCGAGTTGTAAAAGCCGTATGCGCAGAAATTGGCTCAGGAAAAGTCGGTATTAGAATTTCACCATCAAACAAAGTTTGGGGCATTAAGGACTCGGACCCGGAAGCCACTTTCTCTCGAGCGGCCAGCCAATTAAACAATTTCAGTCTCGCTTACCTACACATTTTAGAATCGCCGCCAGAGTCTGAAAAAAATGCTGAAACGAATAGCTATTTAACCCCAATATTAAGGCAGCACTATCAAGGTAATATTCTGATCAATGGTGGTTACACTAAAGAATCTGCCAATCAAGCCCTTATTAATAACGAAGCTGAAGCCGTTACTTTCGGCACTCCATTTATTTCCAACCCAGATCTTGTTGAAAGGTTTAGCGTGAATGCCGAGTTAGCTGAGCCAGACAGCAGTACATTTTATACCTCTGGTGCCGAGGGATATACCGATTACCCCGCTTTGTTTAAGCGTAAATAAAAGTTAATAAAGTCAAAGGATATAATATATGAAATTACTTGAAAATAAGTGTGGCATGATTGTGGGAGCAACGTCAGGTATTGGTAGAGCAGCCGCGTTACTATTCGCTAAAGAAGGTGCCAACCTTGTTGTTATTGGCCGCAGAACTGAACTACTGACATCGCTTTGCGCTGAAATAGAACAAGCGGGAGGTAGTGCAAGGTTAATTACGGCAGACATTAGTAAAACGCGTGAAATAGAATCTATGGTAAAGGAAGCAAAAGGTATATTGGGTAAAATTGATTTTGCTTTTAATAATGCAGGAACTATTGGTAACTTTGTGCCTATGTTAGAACAATCAGAGCAAGATTGGGATAATACAATAAATACTAATCTAAAATCAGTTTGGTTATCTATAAGAGAGCAATCCAAAGCGATGGCAGAGTCAGGTGGAGCGATTGTTAATACCTCTTCTTGGTTAGCTAAAGGCGGGCTTGTTGGTTCAACAAGTTACTCAGCCAGTAAGGCAGGCATGGATGGTTTATTACGTCCCGCAGCAATCGAGCTTGCATCAATGAATATTCGTATTAACAATATTAATCCAGGTGGCGTGGATACTGAAATGACCAGAGAGGCATTTCAACACGACGAACAAATACTGAACACCTTTGGTGAATCTCACCCCATTGGTCGTATGGGGACGGTTACAGAAATAGCTGATTTGGCCGCTTTTCTTGTCTCTGACAGATCAACCAATATTACAGGACAGGCGATTGTGATTGATGGAGGCTATACAATTTCGGGCCAGAGAGGGTAGCCCAAATAGAAAACAATACGGCTTACACAAAATTTTAGACAAACTCCAGTTTGTCTAAAATTTAATACCTTTGTCTAAAATTTAAATACATTGCTAAACTACACGTACCCCGCCGCGCAAAACCCAGAAGCCCAGGCCCACTGGAAGTT
>MAAC01012097.1_pt1 | contig 42801 bp, 34 predicted proteins | sample 1115981 | NCBI WGS metagenome assembly MAAC01 (sample SAMN04961126, study PRJNA320927) | seawater metagenome | isolation source: sample BD02T64 sea water enriched with oil for 64 days | place: USA:Gulf of Mexico | collected 2013-07-27 | reverse complement strand
ACAGATATGGCTTGGAAACGTGTTAAGCACCCAAGTGAAATCGTAAATGTTGGTGATGAAATTCAAGTTAAAGTATTGAAATTCGACCGTGAGCGTACTCGTGTATCTCTAGGTATGAAGCAGTTAGGCGAAGATCCATGGGTAGCAATTGCTAACCGTTATCCTGAAGGTTCTAAACTTTCAGGTCGCGTAACTAACTTAACTGATTATGGTTGTTTCGTTGAAATCCAAGAAGGCGTTGAAGGTTTAGTTCACGTTTCTGAAATGGATTGGACTAACAAAAATATCCACCCATCTAAAGTTGTTAGCTTAGGTGATACTGTTGAAGTGCTAGTATTAGAAATTGACGAAGAACGTCGTCGTATTTCTTTAGGTCTTAAACAATGTATTGCTAACCCTTGGGAAGAGTTTGCTAAAAACTTCAACAAAGGCGATAAAGTATCAGGTAAGATCAAGTCAATTACTGACTTTGGTATCTTCATTGGTCTTGATGGCGGCATAGATGGTTTAGTTCACTTATCTGATATTTCATGGGCTGGCGGAGAAGAAGCTGTTCGTGATTATAAGAAAGGCGATGAAATCGATGCAATCGTTCTTCAAGTTGACCCAGAGCGTGAGCGTATCTCGTTAGGCGTTAAACAAGCTGAAGACGACCCGTTCAATATGTATCTGACAGATAAGAAAAAAGGTGCTATTGTTAATGGTAAGGTAACTGAAGTTGATGCTAAAGGCGCTACTATTGAGTTAGCTGAAAGCGTTGAAGGTTACTTACGTGTTAGCGACATTTCTGTTGAGCGTATCGAAGATGCATCAACAGTATTAAAAGTTGGTGACGACGTTGAAGCTAAGTTTATGGGTGTGGATCGTAAGAACCGTACTATAAGCTTATCTATCAAAGCAAAAGACCAAGCTGACGAACGTGAAGCTATGGATAGTTTAAACCAAGTTGAAGAAACTGGTTTAAGTGCAATGGCAGCAGCGTTTAAAAACGCTAAAAACTAGTCACTTATAACAAGTAGTTAGTTTTTTTACTCTATATACTTAGACTGAGTGATTAGGAAAAGTATAAAGAGATTAGGGGAAGAGAGGTTATTTTACCTCTCTTCTTATATTAACTTCATTAGCGCGAAGCTAGATGAATACTGGAGGGTCTAATGACCAAATCAGAACTCATTGAAAAGTTAGCAGATAAATTAAGTCATTTATCCGCTAAAGATGTAGAACAATCGATTAAAGAAATCTTAGAATTAATGGCGCAATCTTTGTCAAAAGGAGACCGCATAGAAATTAGAGGCTTTGGTAGTTTTTCATTGCATTATCGTGCACCTAGAGTTGGTAGAAACCCTAAAACTGGTGAGTCAGTTGAGTTAACGGGTAAATACGTACCTCACTTTAAACCAGGTAAAGAATTGCGAGAAAGAGTTAATCTTTCTGTTGGTTAGTTTTCTCTATAATGTGAAATAACTTAATTGCAAAGCAATACAAAAGATTAGATAATAAACGGCATACCTTGGTATGCCGTTTTTTTTGTTCTCATTATTAAATAGGTTCTCACGTGCGAATATATTTTACTTTTTTCTTAGTGTTAATTTTACTCTCGATTGCTTTTATTTTTGGCAGTCAAAATGATCAAATAATATCGTTAAACTATTTAGTTGCAAAGGTTGAGTTACCAATGGCGGCCGCGGTTAGTTTATTCACTATTATTGGTTTTGTCCTTGGTCTTTTAGCTACCTTATTGTGGCGCCTTATACGTAAAGGTAAAAAATCAATAGCTAAGAGTCGTTCAACTGAAGTCTGAGAACCAGTAACAACATGATCGAACTACTATTTTTATTACTTCCTGTTGCTATGGCCTATGGCTGGTTTATGGGACGAAATAGCATAAAACAAAAAGATCAAAGTATTAAGCAAGACTTATCAATAAAATACTCAACAGGTTTGAATTATTTATTGTCAAACCAAAAAGATAAAGCGATTGATTCACTTTTAGAAGCCTTAAAAGTTGAAGATGATAGTGTAGAAGCACATTTTGCTATGGCTAATCTTTTTCGTAAACGAGGAGAATTAGATAGGGCTTTGAAGGTTCACGAACACCTAGTTCGCCATGGTAACTTGCCAACTAAAGACAAACAGCAAGCGGTGTTTGAATTAGGCAAGGATTTTTTAAGTGCTGGTCTATACGACCGTGCAGAAAAAATGTTTACAAAGCTATTAAAGTCTAAAGATTATGGCTTAAAATCGTTAACGTACTTGTTGCAAATATTTCAATCTACCAAAGATTGGCAACAAGGTATTAGTCATAAAAAACTTGTAATTAAATTAAATGATAAGCGTTTATTACACACATTAGCTAATTTTTATTGTGAGCAAGCAACCAGTGCATTTGAGCAAGACAATTTTATTGAAGTAATAGAACTATTAGAACAAGCATTGTTATTGGATCCCAACTCTTGTCGAGCTAACTGGTTGATGGCGAAAATTTATGAAAATCACCAACAATGTGAACTAGCATGCCAGTGTTATCAAGATATTTATCAACAAGATAAAGAATTCTTTCCTGATGTTATCGAACAAATGCATCAATGTTACTTAGATCTTGATGCCAGAGATGAGTTTTTTCATTTTATCAAAAAAGTGTATGATGAAACCGCTAGTTCAAGTGCATTAATTTCATATTTAAGCCATGTTGAAGAAAAACATGGGCATAAAAAAGCGAAAGAATTTATGTTGTCAGCACTTAAACGACGACCGACAATACGTGGTTTCAAGCATTTCGTTAAAATGCAGATGAATCAATCAGATGATTTGGTTAATAATGCCAGTCTAGATTTGATCAAAGAATTGATCAGTGAATATCTAAAAGTTAAACACAGATATAGTTGTCGTAATTGTGGTTTTAATAGTTCTACTCATTATTGGTCTTGTCCCTCCTGCCACGAGTGGGAACAATTGAAACCAGTTAGAGGCCTCGAAGGCGAATAAATAATAGCTTCTTTACTATTTCCATCAATATTTTTGTTAACCGTACTCACTGACTATCGTCAGCTCCGTGCGCTTTCCTCAATCTTGAAGAAACTAGCTTTGAATCTAGTATTTATTTATGTAATTTATATTGTAAGAGCGGTTTCAGAATAATACGATTTATAATGTAACCGCGAGAAAGAATTGAAAATAGGAAATCCCATGTTAGATCCAAAAGTTGTTGTCGCGCTAGACTTCGATAAAAAAAATGATGCTTTATCTTTTGTTGATAAAATTTCACCGACAGATTGTAAGCTTAAAGTAGGCAAAGAAATGTTTACTTACTTTGGTCCTGAGTTTGTTAAAGAATTAACAGGGAAGGGCTTTGATGTTTTTCTTGATTTAAAGTTTCACGATATTCCTAACACGGTAGCAAAAGCAGTAACTGCAGCGGCTGATCTCGGTGTATGGATGGTGAATGTACATGCCAGTGGTGGTAGCCAAATGATGATTAAAGCTAAAGAAGCTTTGGTAAATTATGGTGATGATGCTCCTTTACTGATTGCCGTAACGGTATTAACTAGCATGTCAGAAAATGACTTACGCGGTTTAGGCATTACTAAAACGCCAGCTGAGCAGGTTCAGTTTTTAGCAAGGTTAGCTAAAGAGAGTGATTTAGATGGTGTTGTTTGTTCAGCAATGGAAGCAGAGCAATTAAAATTATCTTTGGGTAAAGAATTTAAACTGATCACGCCAGGAATAAGACCCGCGGGCTTTGCGCAAGACGATCAACAACGTATTATGACCCCAGAGCAAGCAATCAATGTTGGTGTTGACTATTTGGTGATCGGACGTCCAATTACCAAAGCACTTGATCCACAACTAGTATTACAGCAAATTAATCAATCAATCGCTTAAAGCTGACAATAATTATTTAATAACGCATCTTTGTAGTTTACTCAGGATTTAAGTATAACCGTCATATTCTAGGTGTTCTTGCCTACAGGGCGTAGGTACTTAGCTTTGGTCTGGAACTACAAAGCTGAATCGAACATCTTGTCACTTTAGACTAAGATTCCCGCTTAAGTAACCACGGGAATGACGTTCCTGCGCTATATACTGTACATTCAGAACATAAAAAAGGCTTAGTTTTACAACTAAGCCTTTTTTGATCTAATAATTACATAAAACTATTTTTTGTAATTATGAATATAAGCCGCTAAATCTAGTACTTTGTTTGAATAACCAATTTCGTTGTCATACCAAGAAACAACTTTAACAAAAGTACTTGTTAATGAAATCCCTGCTTTTGCATCAAAAACTGAAGTACAGGTTTCGCCAATAAAGTCGTTAGAAACTACGGCATCTTCGGTATAGTCGAGTATTCCATTAAGCTCTCCCTCTGCCGCAGCACTCATTGCTTGACAAATTTCAGAGTAAGTAGCTGGCTTTACCAAGTTAACGGTTAAATCTATTACAGATACATCTGGTGTAGGGACGCGGAATGCCATGCCAGTTAGCTTGCCATTAAGCTCAGGGATAACTTTACCAACAGCTTTTGCAGCACCTGTTGATGATGGAATGATATTTTGTCCAGCACCACGACCACCGCGCCAATCTTTACCTGATGGACTATCAACCGTTTTTTGAGTTGCTGTTGTTGCATGAACAGTGGTCATTAAACCGTCTTGAATGCCCCAATTGTCATTTAAGACTTTAGCAATAGGAGCTAAACAGTTAGTAGTACATGAAGCGTTAGATACAATATCTTGACCGGCATAATCATTTAAATTTACACCACAAACAAACATTGGCGTATCATCTTTAGAAGGGGCTGAAAGAACAACTTGTTTTGCGCCAGCTTCAATATGTTTACGTGCTGTTTCATCTGTTAAGAATAAACCTGTTGATTCAACAACTACATCTACGCCAATTTCATCCCACTTTAAATCTGCAGGATTACGCTCTGCTGTTACACGAACGGCTTTACCATTAACAATAAGCTGACCATCAATAACATCAACTGTGCCATTAAAACGACCATGTGTTGAGTCATATTTTAACATGTAGGCCATGTAATCAATGTCGATTAAATCATTAATGCCAACTACTTCAATATCATCTCTTGCAGCTGCAGCTCTAAATACAAAACGACCTATACGACCAAACCCGTTAATGCCAATTTTAATTTTCATGGTAAACCTCTTAAAAACTCAATATGTAGTAAAATTACACCATTCTGAGTATTTTTCAAGTTAAACTTGCATTAAATGATAAATAAAATCAATTTAGCTATTTATATTACGTATAATTACTAAATCAACCATTGTTTTTTTATAGTCATGCACATTTTGTGGTTTTATTAGCTATTTGCATGATTTAGCATTAGTAGCATGGTAAAATGCGAAAAATTTCGGATTGAAAATACATTTTTTCAATTCGAAAATTGATATGTTAAACCTTATTTAGTTCTCTTTATATATATCAGTAAGGCTTAATTTGTTATCAAGATAACGTGCTCTGCGTAAATGATTAATTTTAGGAATATAATTTTATGACACAAGATAAAGTTTTGTGTGACATTGGTTTTATTGGTTTAGGTGTAATGGGCAAGAACCTAGCACTAAACCTGGCCGATAATGGCTATAACATCGCTGCTTTCGATTTATGTGATGAAAAGATTAAAGGTGTTATTGAGCAAGATAAAACTGAGAATACTACAAAAACGCCACGCGTTTATGGCTGTTCTTCGTACACTGAGTTGTTATCAAGGTTAAAAGCGCCGCATCTTATTGTATTAAGTGTTCCAGCTGGTACCCCGGTAGATCAAGTCTGTGAAAACCTAATTGGTGCGGGCATTCAGCCTGATGATATTGTTATTGATACTGGTAATAGCTTATGGGTTGATACTGTTGCTCGTGAAAATAAATATAAAAGTAATTTCTTACTTTTCTCTTCAGCTGTTTCAGGTGGAGAAGTAGGAGCACGTTTTGGTCCTTCACTGATGCCAAGTGGCTCTCCTTATGCGTGGACTCGGATAAAACCCATTTGGGAAGCCATTGCAGCGAAAGTTGATCCAAACACAGGTAAGCCGCTAGAGCGAACTAAACCAGGTGAAATTATTACCACAGGAGAACCTTGTGCTGCTTATATAGGACCTGCAGGAGCAGGTCATTATGTGAAAATGGTGCATAATGGTATTGAATATGCGGATATGCAAATTATTTGTGAAGCCTATCATATACTTAACGACGGACTAGGATTGAGTGTTGATGAAATAGCGACTGTTTTTGAGCAATGGAATAACGGTTTACTTGATAGTTACTTAATGGAAATTTCGGTTGAAGTACTACGCCATAAATCTGACGATACAGGTACTTCTTTAGTCGATTTGATCCTTGATAAAGCAGGACATAAAGGTACAGGTTTGTGGACCGCCGTAAGTAGCTTAGAAGTAGGTTGTCCAACGCCAACTATTACTCAAGCTGTTTATGCTCGCTCTATTTCATCGTTTAAAGAATTGCGTATGCAAGCCTCGACGTTATTGAAAGGTCCTGAACCAATCGCGTTAACAAGCCAAGAGAAACAAGCTCAAATAGAGCAGCTTCATGATGCGATTTACTGCGCTAAAATGTGCGCTTATGCACAAGGATTTCAGTTAATGAAACTTGCCGCGAAAGAACATGGCTGGACACTTCATTTTGCTAGCATTGCTAAAATATGGCGTGCCGGTTGTATAATACGCGCTACCTTTTTGCAATCAATTGCTCAAGCATACGATCGAAATAACGATTTAGACAATTTATTGCTTGATAGCTTCTTTGCTGAGCAATTAAGTGAACGTCAATTGAATTGGCGTAAAGCTGTTTGTAGCGCGACCATGTTTGGCATCCCTAATGGTGCATTATCCTCAGCATTATCCTATTATGACTCTATGCGTAGCGAAACATTACCGGCGAACTTGTTACAAGGCCAACGTGATTTTTTTGGTGCACATACTTTTGAACGCGTTGATAAAGCGGATGGAAAAAAATATCACGTACAGTGGTCAAGCACTGAACGTAAAACGATTGTAATAGAGTAAAGGTTTATACCCAAGCCACTTGAGGATACGAGTTTCAGCAAGTCTGAGCAAGTTATAATCAAGGCGTGTTTTTGTATTAATGGTTATCCCTTAAAAAGAAATGCAACGCAGAGTATGATTTGCTCAGCCTTGCCCGAGGGCTGGTTTAGAAACGTTTTATGCTGCGTTATTGATTTCGACAAGGGAACAACCATTCTCTTCAATCAATGCCTTGCCTAAAGACGTTTCTAATTCCAGCTGAATCCTGTATCTTCAAGTAGTTTGGGTATATATTTTATGAAAGATGATCAATACAAAGACAAGCTTAGTGAAGAAGCATTTAAAGTATGCCGTTTAGCGGCAACAGAACAGCCCTTTACGGGTAAGTATAATGATCATTTTATAGCAGGAACCTATTTGTGTGCCTGCTGTGATACACCGCTATTTAATAGTGAAAGCAAATTTGATTCTGGCTGTGGATGGCCAAGCTTCTTTGCTGCTATAGATAAGAACACTGCTTATATTGAAGATTTAACTCATAATATGGTGCGTGTTGAAATTCAATGCCAGCAATGTCAATCACACCTTGGTCATGTGTTTGATGATGGACCACAACCAAGCGGAAAAAGATATTGCGTTAATTCGTTAAGTTTAACTTTTCAAGCGAAATAGCGCCTCTAAAATAATCTGCAACACTAAACAGCACCTAATATTTAGGTGCTTTAAATTTACCACTTTCAATGTTGGCTAATGTATTACTAGCCACATCATCTAAAAACTCTCCGTCTAATGAATAAGCACTTTGGTATTGTTTTAATTTTTGTTTAATTACATCATCATGCTTACTGGTTGCTAGATGATAAACCTTTAACCAAATATACGCCTGTTTAGGTATATCTTTTTTGGTAAACATTGTTGTTAATGTTTCAAATACTTCTGGAATTAACTTTTGATTAGGTTGATGTAATTCAAGGGAGTGAAATAATAACTGTAGCGTTTTCTTATTGTCCTTTTTTACATAGTAGGTGGCTAACTGAAATTGAGACAGAGAGTTTTCTAAAGCGGCACTACCTTCAAGTTTTAAAAATTGTGCTAATGAGTTTTTATTTAGCTCTCTTGACCAATGATAATAGAGCAGGTGAGGGTGTGCAGAATCAAGTGTTTGATCTGACAACTCAGCTAATTGGATTTTGGCTTTAATTAAATTGTTTTTTCTCATGGTAGTTTTTTCTTTCAATTTAATATGTTGTATCTGCGAAGCCAACCCCATGCATTCAACGTAATCTTCATAAGCAATTAATAAGTTATATTTGTGTGGTTCTGTTTTTATAGTTTTCAAATCTATTCTTGCTAAAGCAACATTAATACGTTCTCTTTTACACCAACTATCTTGACCAAATTCCTGACAAATCTGGGGGTTCTCTTTACACAGATCAACTAAACTTTTGCTGCTATCACAACTTGATAATAGTGATATTGAAAGAAGTAAGGTAAGTAATTTCATTTAGTGTCACTTTTTGATTGTTTTGAATTAAAGTCAAAATGTTAATTTTATGATGAATATTTGTGTAATATATGGCGAAACATTACATCTTGCATTACAATATGCGCGAAATAATCTCCCACTATAGTCTAGTTTTGATTTGTTAAAAACTAAGCTAATATGATTATAGTAAACGCTCATTCAATTGATTGAAATAAAAGGTTTAACTTAATGACATCTCATCTAGAGGAAGAATACCAAACAAGTTGGCAAGAACGCCAGACTTTCGCAGAAAATATGCAACCTATAATTGGTCAGCTATTTAGAAACCAAGGTATCGAAATATCAATTTATGGTCGCCCCTTATTAAATGCTTCTCCTATCGATATCATTAAGGCACATAAAACGGTTGCTCTACATGAAGAGAGCAAACTGCGTTTACGTGAAAGCTTTCCATTTGTTGAAGCGTTAAGCAAAATGACATTAGCGCCAGCACGCATTGATGTGGGTAAATTAGCTTATCGTTATTTATTTCAAGGCCAATCAAATGATTTGTCAATAGAACAATACCTAGAAAAAGAATTAACACCAATAGCTCATAATAATGATGAGCCGCAAAGCCAAGATGTAGTGTTATATGGCTTCGGTCGTATTGGTCGTTTACTGGCGCGCTTATTGATAGAGCAAACGGGTCCAAATGCTAAACTTAACTTGCGCGCTATTGTTTTACGTCCAGCTAAAGGTGGCGATGATTTAGAAAAGCGTGCTAGCTTATTACGTCGTGACTCTGTTCATGGTGCATTTAATGGCAGCATCACTATTGATAAAGAAAATAATGTTATCAAAGCGAATGGTGCTTTTATCAAAGTAATTTATGCTAAATCTCCATCAGAAGTTGATTACACTGCATACGGTATCAATAATGCGTTGGTTGTTGACAACACTGGGATTTGGAGTGATGAAGACGGTTTAGGCCAACATCTACAATCTAAAGGTGTCGCTAAAGTATTATTAACAGCGCCTGCCAAAGGTGAGATTAAAAATATCGTTTATGGTGTTAACCATGACATGATATTAGCAGACGATAAAATCATATCTGCTGCAAGTTGTACTACCAATGCTATTACGCCAGTATTAAAAGCGCTTAATGATGAATACGGTATTAAGAATGGTCATGTTGAAACTATTCACTCTTATACTAATGACCAAAACCTAATTGATAACTACCATCCAGCGCCTCGCCGTGGTCGTAGCGCGCCATTAAACATGGTTATTAGTACTACAGGTGCAGCTAAAGCAGTAGCTAAAGCATTACCAGAGCTAAAAGGTTTATTAACAGGTAACGCAATTCGTGTTCCAACGCCAAATGTTTCAATGGCAATCATGAACTTGAACTTGAAAAAAGCCACTGATAAAGATGCACTTAATGACTATTTAAGAAATATTTCATTAAAGTCAGACTTACAAAATCAAATAGATTACACCGCTTCAAGTGAAATTGTTTCTACCGATCTTGTTGGCTCTCGTTATGCGGGTGTTGTTGATTCACAAGCCACTATTGTTGATGGTGACCGTGCTGTATTATACGTTTGGTATGATAATGAGTTTGGTTACAGCTGTCAGGTTGTACGTGTTATGTCAGAAATGGCAGGCATCACAGTACCAACATTACCAGCTAAATAATAAATAGCTTCGAGCTGTTAATTCAAAATAGTTAATGTAAACAGTTAATTTCGAATGAAAAAAGGCGCTAACCTGCAAAGGTTAGCGCCTTTTTATTAACTAATTTTTATAACAGAATTACAAACAGCGTTTTGGTTTAGGTAAACCCGCATACTTGGTTGCTTGTTTTGCAGGCCCATCAGGAAATAGTTTGAAAAGATAACGGCTGCTCGCTTTTTCTTCACCAAGTTCGGCTTTCATCGCCTTGGTTAATGCACGAATGGCTGGAGAAGTGTTATAAGTTAAATAGAATTGACGTACAAACTTAATAACTTCCCAGTGCGCTTCGGTTAGCTCAAAATCATCATTTTTTGCCATAGCTGTTGCCAATGCTTCTTGCCAAAGTGTGTGATCTATCAAATAACCTTGTTTGTCAGTGGCTATCTGCTCACCATTTAATGCTAAACTTATTGCCATGTAATTACTCTGCTTGTTGTTAAAGTCAACTCGACTAAGTTGTTCATATTAATTAAGTTAAATAATTTTTCATCAATTGATATTCCACGTGCCTGTGCGTGTTTTTCGATAACGTTTAATTGAATATTCGCATCGTTGTCAATTGTGTTTATTAATTGGTGACGCAAGTTATAACAACCATCATCAATAAAGGCGATTACATCATTATCACGTAACACTTGTATGCATTGAGTAAAGTCATCGCTATTAAAGGCACTTTGGCGAACAATATGTAAGGTAGGCATTAGTCTTGTTCCCCTTTAAAATCGTAAAATAAAATGATGTGATGCTAACTTTTCAGCAAATTCTTTTTTGGTCAATATTTGAACTTGGTCAATATGAAAGTCTGCAGCTAAGCCTCGCTCAATAAGTGACTCTTGGCATATATATATATTCTCAATGTCGTAAAACTCAAAAGCCGCAAAAGTTTTTAAGTAATCCTTTACTGAAATAATATTTCCGTCTTGACCTTGTATAAGCTGCCAAACCCCATCACCTTGAAAAAATAATGATGTAGACTGTTCGAATGAACCAAATATTAAGGCAATATCTAGTGCATCTTTTCCGGCTGCATTTGAGTAGGGTGCTTTAGCGTTAAGTATTGCTGTTAGTTTATTTAATGGTTTAGTCATCAGAATTGCACCAAACGATCAGCTTTGTTAACTAACTCAACTAACTCACCTAAGCCAGATACAGTAAAAATAGGATGAATATTGTTGGGCTCTTCATCACTCAGTCCACGTTTTTCAGCCGCGGTAATGCATAAGTGTAATGGAAGTTGAAATGTTTGTTGTAGAGCTTGCCATTGCTTTATACATTGAAATTCATCACTAGCAATGTTTGCTTGTTGATTCGCGTGTATAACGCCATCTTGATAAAAGAACACACCAACCAGTTCAATACCCGATTTAAGCGCTGTTTCAACATAATCTAGCGCTGTTACGCTTAAGTTACTATAAGGTGGGGTAGTGACTACTACAGCGAGTTTTTTCACAAAAATAAGTTCTCTGTTAAATTTAGTATTTATTAGACATTAAAAAGCCCCGCTATTGCGAGGCTTAATATTATAAAGCTTTTTATCAAGACTAAAAGCTAATTCATTTGAAGCTTAGTCATCGTTACCAAGTACACCCAAAAGGCTAAGTAAGTGAACGAAGATATTATAAACACTCAAGTATAACGACACTGTTGCTCTAATGTAGTTACGTTCACCACCGTTAATGATACGGCTAGTATCAAATAAGATTAAGCCTGACATAACCATAATAACAGCAGCACTTATTGCTAATGATAACGCTGGAATTTGAAAGAAGATATTAGCTAAACTTGCTACTAATACTACAATCAAGCCAGTCATTAAAAAGCCACCCATAAATGAGAAGTCTTTCTTACTGGTTAAGGCGTAACCGGATAAAGCGAAAAAGATTAATGCAGTACCACCAAGGGCTTGCATAATAATAGCTGGACCACCAGGCATGGCAGCATAGGCATTTAACATTGGCCCTAAAGAAGCACCCATTAAACCGGTAAAACCGAATATCCAGTAAATACCACTAGCAGAATCAGCTTTTTTATTAACAACAAACATTAAGCCAAAAGCAACTAACATCATTACTAACGCAGCCATGTGTGGCAAGTTCATCGCCATTGAAACGCCAGCTGTTACCGCACTAAAAGCGAGAGTCATTGATAATAGCATGTAAGTATTTTTCAATACTTTGTTGATTTCAATCGCTGAGCTGTGACTCGCTGTTTGAAAATTCATATTAGATTGCATAAAACTTCCTTAAAAATTTAATTCTAACTACTTCTTATAGATAAGATAAGGGCATTTTTGTTAAGTTCAAGTTATTTATAACTATAAAGCAGTTTAATGACCTTGTGACATATTATGACACGGTGTTTTTTAAATAGCTAGACTATAGCTGTTGATACTTATCTAATTTTTGTTTCCGTTTGTAACAGGTTAAACTATGGTCATTTTCCATTACACAAGCATGTTGTCGGTTGTTATTTACAAATGGTCTAATTAACTGTTTTTCTAAAGCATTTATTTAAATGGTCGTTAATTAATCCTGTTGCTTGTAGATGTGAATACAGGGTAGTTGAACCAAGAAATTTAAAACCGCGCTTCTTCATATCTTTAGCTAATTGGTCACTAATAGGTGAAGTGGCTACGTAGTCTTCAATCTTTTCAATATTGTTCACAAGGGTTTTATTATTAACGTAAGACCAGATAAAATCACAGAAGCTACCGTATTCAGTCTGTATTTCAATAAAGCGTTTAGCATTGTTGATAGCGGCTTCTATTTTAAGTCTATTACGGACTATTGAAGTATCTAGCATTAAGCGTTCTACATCGTCACTGGTGAACTTAGCTACTTTGGTTACATCAAAGTCAGCAAACAACTTGCGATAACCTTCGCGCTTCTTAAGAATTGTGTACCAGCTTAAGCCAGCTTGTGCTGATTCTAATACAAGAAATTCAAACATCACCTTGTCATCATGAACAGGAACTCCCCATTCGTAATCATGATAAGCAACGTAATCAGGTTTTGTGTTATCAAGCCACGGGCAACGGCATTTGTTATCAGGGATACTTGACATGTTTTTATTACTCAAAATAGCTTTCCTCTTCAGTATTTTTTAATTTACCGATTGAATTATCCTCAAACTGACTGTTTTTTTAGCAAACAGCAATAATTAATGCTGTTTTCGTAAATTATTGCTTTACAAGCTTATGCCGACACTTTAATATCCGCCTCGTTCTCAAGCAAGTATTGTTTTACAAGCTTATTTGTTAACTTCAGGTGAGATGGCTGAGTGGTCGAAAGCACCGGTCTTGAAAACCGGCAAGGGTTTGTAGCCCTTCTAGAGTTCAAATCTCTATCTCACCGCCACATTTAGAAAAGCCCGTTAATCGAAAGATTAACGGGCTTTTTGCTTTCAGGAGGGATGTTTTAAATTTGTAGTAATTAATTTGTTGAACGTAAAACAATTTTCTCAAATAAAGGGAATGTTGAATATTCGAATACATAAATCATTCTTTATTAAATGTTACATAACTGACATTATCCCTCGAAAGATTAATTAAGCCAATGGCTTCATCAATAGGTATGGGTTTACTGAAATAATAACCTTGTCCAACATGACAGCCGTGAGCTTGTAACCATTCTAGCTGCTCAACTGTTTCTATACCTTCAGCGGTAACTGTTTTACCAATATTAATGAGTAAATCAATTAATGATGAGAGTAACTTCTGACTGGTAGTGTCTTGAAATATTTCACTTACGAAGCTGCGGTCAATTTTAATATTATCAGCGGGTAAACGGCGTAAATAATTAAGTGATGAATAACCAACACCAAAATCATCCATTGATACTTTAATACCTAATTTTTGAAGTTCTTGTATTCTAAAGATAGCAGTATCTATATCATTTATCAGAGTATCTTCAACTATTTCAATATAGATATTAAGTGGGCTTACCTGATAAGTTGCCAATAATTCACTAATTTTTTTTATTAATTTGCTCGACATAAAGCTATCAGCACTCAAATTAATGGCAAAAACTAGCTGCTGCCTCGTAAATTCGCACATTTGATGGCATCTTTTAATACCTTCTTCCAAAATCCATTCTTCTAATACAGACATATACTCCGTATCTTTTAAAACGGGTAAAAATACATCTGGCATTATTACGCCTCGGTCTCTATGATTCCAACGAATTAAACATTCAAAACCAAAAAGTTCATTTTTTTGTATTGAGTAAAAAGGTTGAAAGTAAAGTTCCAATTCTCGTCTAATTAAAGCATCAGGAAAATCGTTTAATAGATTAAAGCGATTAAGGATTACGCTTTCCATCTTAGTTCTAAAAAAAGAAAAACGTTTGGTTTTTGAGGCCTTTGCTGTGTACATCGCAATATCTGCTTTTTTTATCACGTCAGTAATTAAAGATTTAGGGTCACTGACTGTGGTAATACCAATACTAAGTTGAATATTAATTATTTTATCTTGAATATTTGCTGGTTCTATAAATTTTTTAATTATCAGTTTTACAATTTTTAAAATGCTAGCTTTACTATCGACGTTGTTTAACAAAATGGTAAATTCATCACCGCCTAATCGTGCAACAAGATCGCTAGCTCGTATGCTACTTTGTAGACGTTTGGCAACGGTTTTTAGTACTTCATCACCAATATTATGACCAAGAGTGTCGTTAATATGTTTAAACCGATCTAAATCTATAAAAAATATAGCTATAAATTTACCATTTCCCTCTAAATTTGAAATATTTGCCTGCAATACGGATAAAAAATTATCTCTATTTGCTAAACCAGTAACACTATCGAACAAAGCTATCTTTTTGAGTTTTTCTTCTCTGTCTATAACAACATTATTTAATGTGCTCAAACGTTTTGCTAACTCATTGGATGAATCTTCTAAAACATCAATTTCATCCCAAAACAGATTGTTATGTTGCCCAGGCGAAAATATTTTCACCCGTTTATCTTTAGCCAGTGTAGGTAAATATTCTTTTAGTTTTTTTATTCGTGATATCGGTTTCCATAACACGAGTAAAATTACAAAGAACATAATAATCATTGTCACCACAGAAAATAACGAAAATGTTCGATTAAATTTTTTATCCAAAAGTAAGGTGTGACTGATGTCGTTAAAAACCACAAAATAACTGATACTGCCGATATTAAAAGGTATCTCAAATGCACTAACAAAATAATGTTCATTTTCATATTGAGTAATAACTCCTGTTGTAAGCATATCTATCAAATTAGATTTATCATCAACTAGCTTGAGTATTTTATAATAGTATTTATTTGCATCCTTATTTAACATTTGATAATTACTATCGAGCCAATCCAATCCACTACCAACTGTGTTATGTAAAGTTAACTTAGGAGTGATCATGACTGTTTTTAAGTTTAATAATTGTTGAAACTCCGTAATTGGGTTCAATAAATTAGTATTAATAATTAATGTTGCATGATTATTGTCAAACTCAAGTGGAATAATAATATTAAGAAAGCAATCATTGCTACATACAAGATGATGTTCAGGTAGTCCCGTTTCGACACTCGATTGAATACGTTGTTCGTTCTTAATCCAATCACCTTGTCCATATTTGAATTGTATTTGATTATCTTCATTATACAGTGTGGCACCAGTTGCGCCCCAGTCAATAGATAGATTAGGCCACTCTCGTTTTAAAAATTCAACAATCACTTGTTCAGAACTTGCTTTAACAGTAACCAGTTTATATATTTCATCTTCAATGTTTTGCACGTGGGCATGCATAGCATTATTTAAATAAACTTCCGACATTTTTTTAAAGTCAATTTTTTCTTGAATGAGTCGCTCATCTAATTCTTGTTTGGCTAAATAAGCATAACAAAGCAAAACAATTGATTGAAACAAGAACAGGAAAAAAACTACTTTCCATATTAAACTAACATATTTATGACCAATCTCTTGTTTATTCATCATGTTTTTTACCTAAAAACTATACGAAACTTGTAATGACCATAACTGCCAATTTTTTTCATCATTCGCACTATGATCTAACTTTATCGTAGGAGAAATTGCTGCGGTTCCTTCTATAAAATGACCTTCAAAATTGATTTGCCATTTAGGTAATATTTTCCATTTAATACCTGAACTCAAATCATGGCTATATCGGCTAAATGAGGGCATACCAGATTCTTGTTGAAAATTAGAACCATCTTTGTCATCAATATCAGTAAAGTAACGACCATAACGGAAGAAAAAGGTTAAATTTTCTGTTAATAAATAACGCCATTGCCCGTAAAAGCCAACATTAACTAAGTTATCTGTGCTGACATTTTCGATTTCAGTTTGAGGAAAACCTTCGGGCAAAGAAGGAGTGAATAATTGAAACCCAGAAATAGTGGTATGAAACCCAGAAATAGTGGTATGTTGATACATATATTCAAAAGTTAAATCCCAAAATTCAGTAAAATATTGATGTGAAAATATATAGCGTTCAAACTCGATATTCCCAGGCGATATGGCAATAGCCGCATTATTCTTATTAAGTTGAGAAAGATTTGCTTTTGGATTTTCATAACCTAAAGACAATGTCCAATTACCTTGCAATGATTCCCAAGAAGTCATTAATTGAAAATTACTATCAGTAGAAATATCACCACTCAGTTCTTTTCCTAAAATACTTTCGCTTAAATCATCTGAAACAGGATAACGGCCGTAGGCAATTGACCAGTTTAATCGACCAAGCTTAAAGACTTGATTACCATATAATGATAGGCCGTCGTATGAAGTGGTTGTATCACGTAAAATATCTTGGTATACCGATTGTGGTAAAAAGATAGAAGGCCTAGCACTGGGAATATCTCTGGTTGAATTAAAAATAGCTAGGTCACTTTTTATGCGGCCCATTCTAATACCTAAATTAAAATATGGCTGATTAATAAACTGATAATCAGCCATGAAAAAATCAAACCGTGTACTATCAATTTTACCCCAGTTTCTATACATAGCCTGAGCGGAAAGTCTTATTTGATCATTAAATAAGTAATTCGCCTGTAAACCCAAAGTTGTCATATTCAATGAGATTTTATCTTTTTCATCAAAAAATTGATTATCTGAGGTATAGGTAATTCCTTGTGAGGCAAAACCTGCAAAAGATAGAATATCCAAGTCGTTAGTAAATACTTCACAAGAAAAAAATAGAAATATTAGCCACTTACATTTATTCATATACTTCCACATAACTTATGCCTTCAATCAATGTTTTTTTTTCAATATATCCAATTGCACCAGAAGTCTTAGCTACAGCATGGAGTAGCTCTTGCTCTGTTAAGGCTTCTTTAGGTTTAATGGCAAAACCACTGAACACTAGCTTTTGCCAACGTCGATTATATTGATAGGGATATAACCCAAGAATGCCTTTAACAAAATTCTTATGGGTTTTATGCTCAGATGGTAATTTAAATAATTTAATTAGCTTACCGTTAGGCCAATGAGTCTGTTGACCAAGATAAATAGACTTTAATTGCTGTTTAGATATTTCTGATAAATTAATGGAATTGTTGACGAACACTTCAATAGAATAGGCTTTAGTGCAAAAGATTAAAAAGAAGAAAGGGAGTAGTAGTAATCTTGAAAAACATGGGGAATTATCCGTAACATCCATTGTTAAGTCCCCCCTCTCCAATTAATTTACATTGAGTATTGATGATATTTGCTTAAATTCAAGTAAAAAGCTGATAAAACTTAGAATGCAATTAAACGGTACGCTTGCAAGATATGACAAAAGTTCTTAATTAGGAATAATATTGACAGATTTCATTAATGAACGTGCTTCACAAAGGTATCATTAATTATGTTATCACTTAAGGATTTCCGTGGTGGAATAGCTCGCATTTAGACTAAACGACTCATTGGCGAAAAGACTTTATTTTCCTCTCTGAGGCAAGCGCCAGTAATCCGGAACCTTCCTAGCGTAATGTGTTTTTTCTATCATGTTAGCAGTAAATCAAAATTGGAAAATTTTAATCGAAATTATCAAAGGTCAACTTCGGTTGTGTTGAATTAGTGGTCATATGGAGATCAACCTCATTTGGCAATTGGTAGTATCAGGGGTCTAGTGTATTCAATTCCGTTTTGTATAATCATTACTCTAATGGCAATTTTATTGAATAGAACCAGTGCCCATACTCGTCCCATTCTTCCCGCCACATTTAGATAAGCCCGTTAATTCGAAAGAGTTAACGGGTTTTTTCGTTTTGGGTATTAAGAGTTCGAGGGTTTGTAGCGTTAAACTTTCTATAGAGTTAAAATCTCTATCTCACCGCCACATTCTAAGAAACCGCTATATTAATTTTTAGCGATATTTTCTTGTATTAAATTTGATTGTTGTATTGGGTTTGTTGCTAAATACCTTCGACGTAAAGTTCAAATTGGTTAAGCTTACCCACAATTGATTTTGTGTTCATTGCTATTAGCTTCAATGAGTTAGTCTCATTTATAAGTATGGGCAACAAGTCACTACAATAGATCCCACCAAATAGAGTGTTTATTAGAAATAAACACTCTTTACAAATAAATATTCTTAGGTGAATATGGTTCAAGTGATAATCTTCGTTTAAATTTAAGGATAAATTAATGAAAAACAACCTACTGAAAAAATCTTCAATTGCCGCAACACTCCTAGCTAGTTTTATTTGTGCTACTACAGCATTTGCACAAACCTCCGTTTGGAAAGTGAGTAAAGGAAATGACCATATCTATTTAGCTGGTACAGTGCACATTTTGCCTGTTTCAGAACTCCCTTTACCAACTGAGTTTACCGATGCTTATAAAAACTCTGATGCCATAGTACTTGAAACAAAACTACCTGATCCTGCTGATTCGAACTTTCAAATAAAAATGATACAAAAGCTGTCTTATCAAAATGGTAAGAAGCTATCCGATGTTTTATCAAAAAGAACCTATGGTCAGTTATCTGATTATATTTCTGGCTTTGGTGCTGACATAAAGACCTTTAATGGCTTTAAGCCTGGCTTTATTATTACTATGATGGCAATGATGGAAGCACAAAGGTCTAGTATTTCGGGGGATGGTGTTGACGCCTATTTTAATCAGCTGGCAGTTAAAGATAATAAAGACATTGAGTATTTAGAAACTGCAGATTTTCAGCTTGATATGTTAGCAAATATGGGTGTTGGTGATGAAGATAAATTTGTTAAATCTAATTTAATTCAGATGAAAGGTTTTAAACAGATGTTTACTGAGCTTATTGCAGCTTGGCGAAAGGGTAATGTTAAACAATTAGAAAAAGTGGTAATTGCCCCGATGATGGAAGACAGAAAAATATTTAAAGCTGTCATTACAGATCGTAACCAAAATTGGATTCCCCATATTGAAAAAATGTTTACCGATAATGACAGAGAGTTTGTACTGGTTGGTGTGGGTCACCTCATTGGCAGTAAAAGTGTTATCTCTCTGCTAAGAGGTAAGGGTTATACAGTTACAAAAATGTAGGAAATAACGATTCTAATTAAGGTGTTACATATTAAGGAAAGAAAAAGTAACGGGCGTTTTGCTTTTCAATCTTTATAAAGCGCAATCACAAACGCAATAAACTACTAGTTACTTACAACGGTCATTTTTTGTTTTTACATCATAGTCATAAACATTGCCGATTTTATCAATTTTAAAATGGCAACAATCGTCAAATACCTTTTTAAGTAAACCGCGACTTTTTTGCACACGGGATTTTAGCGTTGAGTAACTTACGCCTAACTGCTCAGCATATTGCTTTTGTGATTGATTATTTAAATCAATCGCGGTTAATAAGCTCGCGTGCTCATCGGGTAGTGCGTTAATAAAAGGGGATATACAGTTTGATAAGTCAATTTTGTTCTCTGGTGAATCTTCATGGGGCAATAAATCTTCAATAGTCACTGTGCGAGCACGGCCTTGCTTTCGGTAGTAGTCAATAATGGTATTATTGGCTATTTGAAATAACCAAGATTTAACGCTTTTTTGTGTTTTTACCGCATCTAGGTTGTTATAGGTTTTTATCAGAATATCTTGCAATAAATCTTCTACATCCGATTCATTTGATACCTTAGCATGTAAAAAACGTTTCAACACAGCTCGGTATTCTAACCATATATCTTCTATTTTCATTTTACTGACTATCTCCAGTACACGGGCGAGGCTTTTTAATTATGTAGTTTTTAACTAATTATCAATTAATTTTCGTCTTTTTGTAAGTTTAGTCGTCTTATGGGTAAATAACCCCAATGGAAATAGAGATGAACTTCTTACAAAACGAACAATTTAACCTAAACCCTACCGTTAACAAAGTTAGTATCCATAAGCCACGCGTATTAATGTTATATGGCTCATTACGTGAAACGTCATTTAGTCGGTTAACTGCTGAAGAAGCAGGGCGTATATTGGTTACAATGGGCGCTGAAGTTAAGTTTTTTAATCCCAAAGGGCTGCCATTATTCGATAATAGTGAGTTTGATAACAATGACTCAGCTGATCATCCTAAGGTAAAAGAGCTTAGAGAATTAGTGCAATGGTCTGAAGCACAAGTGTGGTCGTCACCCGAGATACACGGCAATATGTCAGGGGTAATGAAAACTCAAATAGATTGGATTCCCTTGTCAATTGGCGCCGTTAGGCCAACACAAGGTAAAACCTTAGCTGTTATGCAAGTCACTGGTGGCTCGCAAAGCTTTAACGCAATCAACAATATGCGGATATTGGGGCGATGGATGAGAATGTTAACAATCCCTAATCAATCGTCTGTGGCAAAAGCTTATAACGAGTTTACTGAAGATGGCTTAATGAAAGCGTCACCTTATAGAGACCGACTTGTTGATGTGATGGAAGAGTTGATGCGCTTTACTTATTTAACGCGAGATCAAAGTGAATTTTTACTCGATAGATATAGTGAGAGACGAGCAGGTAAACCAAAATTGATTGCAATGTAACCTTATTCCTCTGAGATTCAAAAATATGACGCCAGTAATTTTTTGCTGGCGTGTTATGGCGCATTCTATTTTGTTATTCGCGCGTGTTATTCGCGCGTGTTATCCGCAAGTGACTGAAATTAAGCGTGCGAATAACAAAGACACTATTTATGTTGTTAATTTTACTCGGATAACTTTACTCTGACAATAATGAGATAAAAAAGCTCATCTCCAAGGCGCTTTCTTTTAAACGTTTAAAACGCCCTGAAGCACCACCATGGCCAGCGTCCATATCGGTTTTAAATACCAATAAGTTATCATCGGTTTTCAGCTCTCTCATTTTTGCTACCCACTTCATTGGTTCAAAGTACTGAACCTGTGAGTCGTGTAACCCTGTAGTAACCAGTATATTGGGGTAGTGTTGCGCGCTGATATTATCAATGGGCGAATAAGCTAAAATACTATTGTAAGCTTGTGCGTCGTTTGGGTTGCCCCATTCGTCATATTCATTGGTGGTTAGCGGTATGCTTTCATCGAGCATACTGGTTAATACGTCTAAAAATGGTACATGAGCGCCAATGCCTAAATACAGCTCAGGTGCTTGATTGACCACTGCGCCCATTAATAAACCGCCAGCGCTACCACCAGAGGCGAATATTTTATCTTTAGCGCCGTAACCTTGGGCAACTAAGGCCTTAGTAACATCAATAAAGTCATTGAAGGTATTTTGTTTATGCGCCATTTTACCTGATTCGTACCAGTGTCTTCCTAGCATTTCAGAGCCACGAACATGGGCGATAACGTAAACAAAGCCTCGGTCGAGTAGGCTTAACGTTTGACTGGAAAATTCAGGATCTATGGTAATGCCATAAGCACCGTAACCGTATTGCAGTAGTGGGTTAGTACCATCCTTTGCAAACGTATCGCTGCGATAAACAATGGATACCGGCACTTTTACGCCATCACGAGCGGTAATAAACAAGCGCTCTGATTGATAATCTTCTTTGGTAAAGTCACCTAATACTTTTTGTTGTTTAAGTAACTTTCGCTCGCCGGTGGCTAAGTCAAACTCAAATAAAGAGCCGGGTGTAGTTAAACTTGAGTAATACAATCTTGCGATTGTGCTTTCTGGTTCTGGGTTATCACCAAGGCAAGCAAAATAGCATGGATCATCAAAAGATAATGGATACTGATGGCCGGTATTTTCCCCTGTTTCTTGATTAGCAATGGTGTGAACAATAAAACGAATTTGTCCCTGTTCTCGCTCGGTAACCACAATAAAGTTATGAAATAACTCAATGCCTTCAAGCAGCACATTTTCTCTGTGCGGGATCACTTCTTGCCAGTTATTTATATCACCAATTTGACTAACAGCGGCTTTCATTAACCTGAAATTTTTAGCTTTATAATTACTGACAATATAAAAGTGCTCGCCCATTTTATCAGCGTGATATTCATGTTGTTCTTGATAAGGCAGTAGCTCAACAAATTCACCATCAGGATCATCAGCACTTAGCGCTAAGCAATGTGTAGATTCAGTGGCATGTAAACAAATATAAATTTGAGAGTCGTCTCTGCTCTTATCTAAACCCAGGTAAAAGCTGTGATCGTCTTCTTCATAAACAAGCACATCATCAGTTTGTGGTGTGCCTAATTTATGACGATAAACTTGCGTACCTAGCAGGGTTTCTAGGTCTTTTTTTACATAAAATACCGTTTGATTGTCATTCGCCCAAACAATTTGTCCTTCGGTTTCAACGAGCCTATCTGGTAATAAAGAGTCTGGTAAATAAGAGTCGTTTGAATTAGCTTCTTGTGAAGCAGGTGACTCGCTTGGTTTACTCTGCCTACTTAGGTCTTTAAAGTGAATGGTATAAATACGACGGCTGTCGGTGTCTTCAGCTATTGACATTATTTGATCATTAGGACTTATTGATAAATCACCTAAATCATAAAACTCATGGTCTTTGGCTCGCTCATTAACGTCTAAAAGCAGGGTTTTGTTTACACCGTCAAAGCTGGTGGCGCGGTAATAATTTGAATACTCTTGTTCGCCATTAATTTCGCTGTGATACCAATATTTTCCGTCTTTTGCTGGCACAGTATTATCGTCTTTGACGATACGCGCTTTAAGCTCTTCAAAAAGGTGTTCTTGTAACGGTTTTTGCTCGGCCAACATAGCATCAGCATAGTTATTTTCATCATTAAGGTGAGCCAATATCTCTTTATCGCTACGTTGGTCATCACGCATCCAATAATAATTATCTACCCGTTGATGATTATGCATTTCCATTTTATGGGGGATTTTTTTAGCGATTGGCGCGGTAATGTTTTGCTTAGGCTTTTTCTTAGGTGAAGGCGTAAGTGAAGATGTTGGCACTAAGTGCTCCTAGGTAAATGATGTTGTATTCATAACTAAACAAAATTGAAAAAGAAAAATTTCGATGAGCAAGTTTATCGTAATTTTATCTATTAAGTGAGTTACTTACTGTAAAAATTAAGCTTCAACATGATGAACATGTGTAGCTTGGTCGCTAATATCACCATATTAAAATAATACGTTGCAACATTTATTGATGCTAAAGAGCAGGGCACAACGCTAATTACTCTAACGAAAGGTAATATTCACTATTACTAAAGCTGACATTAGCAAAGGTAATCATTAAATCTATTTCATTTGAGCTAATTTTTTTTGACAGGTCAGCAATTTATTAAGTAAGTCATCAACAATAGGAAGGGCTTTATTACTTTTTGTATCAAAAAGCACAAAAGTAACTTCTGCATCAACAATTACATTATTTGTTTCTTTGCACCTTATAATTTGAGTTGCAATGCTACTTTTGTTACCTATTCTACTGATTGTTGTTTCAATGAATAAATGCTGGCCAAGGAGTGCAGGTAATCGATAATTAATATTAATATTTGCGATGACCCAGGCAATTTTCTGCTCAGCAAAATAGTCGATCTCATCACTCATGCAAGCCCAGCGATCTTCTTCTAAAAACTCTAGGTAACGTGCATTGTTAACATGTTGATAGCCATCTAGATGATAACCCCGAATTGTTATTTCCGTCATGATTCAAACCAGTGTAAAAAATATCATAATAGACTAACGGCTTGATCATCAAGAAACAAATCATTTTTTACCAAATACTTAACTGAACTGTTATCCGCATATGGAAAAATTCGAAATCAAAAGTAAAATTTTATCTTATGGTTAACCCAGTAAATAATTTATTTCAAAGCATATTTTCGACCGTCAAATATTAACTATTTGAAGCAAGATGAAAATAGTGTTTCCGAATTATGTTAACCTAATTCGCAGCTAATTAACTAATGCCTTTTATGGGGAGAATAAGTCTAAATAAAGGTTAAAATCCTATCTCACTTTATACCCCTGGACGAGTTAGAAATTATAAATTAGTCAGCAGAATTACTTTGGCGCACCATTAACATGAAATTTCTCTTCTTAGTGCCTCGCCGTATGTTAGACAAAGCTGAAAAATCAGTGGCGCGACCCCTTGTCTAAAATAAGCATCTAGTTTTTATTATGCAATAAGCGGTATAATAAATAGTTCTTACTTTAGCGTAACGAATAAACAACTTTAAAGGAAAAATTATGAGTAAGCAGAAAAAGTCATTAGCGAAGGCTAGTGTGAGTGGAACTGATCTAGGTAGAGGAAAAATTAAAGATAATTTTTTAGCAGCATTAGTCACATCAAAGCTGTATAAGATGCAAGTGGTGAAAGCCAAAAAAGGAAAAGGTTCGTATCAGCGTAAAACTAAAAACTTAAGACGAGAGTCTTATTTAATGATGGCTTAAGGTCTTACTCATAGCCACTATTAAATAAAACTTTCAACTAAATATCAATTCTCCCTGTTTAAGCAATAAAACGATACAACCTTATTTCTTGAACTCTGGTCGCTCTTTTTTGCCACAATATATTCATAAGAAAAGTCATTAAATTGATATTGCTTGTGGTAGTTCTAGGGTCAAATTTATCAATTGAATAGAAAACGTTAGAACATGCATGGAGTTACTTTGGTGCGAAGCATTATTTAACTACTGAGGACTAACGGTATTAGGTGTAGTGGCGTTGTTTTCTTGTTGAGATAATCTCATTACTTATCTCCATTTACATAGTAAACAATCACAGTATAATTGCGATAATATTATTATCGGTATTTAATCAAAGGTAGTTAAACTCCAGTATGGCAGAGCAAAAAAATCATCCCGAACTAATCGTCACGCAAGTTCCTGTCACTGAAGGCAATACTCCTGTTTCAATAGCACCAGAGTCAATAAAACCAGAATTAACAATACAGAGTATACCAGTGAGTCACGAAGTTGATAAAACCTCACCTAAAATTGTGCTTGCTACCCTTAACGCAAGGTTCTTTCACACCAGTTTTGGTTTACGCTACCTTTACGCTAATTTAAAAGAGTTACAGGAATGTTGTGAAATAAAAGAGTTTATTATTCAAACTCGTGCCATTGATATTGTTGAACAAATATTAGCGTCAAAACCCGATATTGTTGGTTTTGGTGTGTATATCTGGAACATAGTTGAAACGACTAATGTTGTTAACCTATTAAAAGTAATAGCACCAGAAATTAAGGTTATTTTAGGCGGTCCTGAAGTGAGTTATGAAACTGAGCAACAAGCGATTGTTGCCTGTGCAGATTATGTGTTAACGGGGCCTGCAGATATAAGTTTTTATCAACTGTGTAAGGATATTATCAATAACACGCCACCGGATAAAAAAATTCTAAACTCAAAACCCGTCCCGTTAGCAGAAATAGCATTGCCTTATGAGTATTATACCGATGAAGATTTAAAACACCGCCTACTGTATGTGGAAGCATCGCGTGGTTGCCCATTTAAATGTGAATTTTGTTTATCGTCTTTAGACAAGTCATCTACGCCATTTGCATTAACGGCATTTCTTGAACAAATGGAAATTCTCTATCAACGTGGCGCTAGAAATTTTAAATTTATCGATAGAACCTTTAATTTAAACATTAACACCACCATGCAAATTATGCAGTTTTTCTTAGACAGAATGACTGACGATCTCTACCTACATTTTGAAGTGGTGCCCGATCATCTGCCAAGAAAATTAAAAGCGTTGTTAGCGCAGTTTCCAGAGGGCAGTTTACAATTTGAAATAGGCATTCAAACCTTTAATGTTGAAGTACAAGCGAATATTAGCCGTAAGCAAAATAACGCCAAGTCAAAAGAGAATTTACTCTGGCTAAGAGATAATACCTCCGCGCATATTCATGCTGATCTTATTTTTGGTTTACCAGGGGAAACCTTCGACACTTTTAAAGATAGCTTCAATCAACTCTATCATTGTCGTCCTCATGAAATTCAAATGGGTATATTGAAACGCTTGAAAGGTAGTCCAATCATTCGACACACAGAAGCATTCGACCTACGCTTTAATCCATTGCCGCCTTTTAATATATTAAGTACTGACAGGGTTAGTTTTACCACCATGCAACGTATTAACCGCTTTGCACGATATTGGGACATGATTGGTAATTCAGGGCGTTTTAAATACTCATTACCCCATATTCTGTCTGATAAACCTTTTGATGATTTTATGGCGATTACCGAGTGGATTTTTAACAAAACAGGACAAATTCATAAAATTAACCTGAAAAAATTATTTGAGCTAATTTCGCAATCAGTTGAAGCGTTATTCCCGGAAAAACATCAACTTGTGATTGAAAAAATTGAAATTGATTACAACGCAGCTAAATTGAAAAGCTTGTTTAATGGACTCAATCTCTATGCTGTACCTCAGGTGGAAACCGTAAGTAAAAATAAAGCATTAAAGCGGCAACAACAACATATGAGTTAATCCAGTGTGTTGAGCAACGCTAAGATGAAACAGCAGCTTTGTTAGGCTGCTTTGTAAGGTTAGAAAAATCTAGCACGTCAATTCTTCGGTACGAGCATTTATTTAACCATTTGCATACAATTCCATTTTGCAACTAATGCGGGTTTTTCTTCATTCTCAATCTCAACAGTAATATCCATTTGTAACAAAAACTGACCAGTCTTTACTTCTTCAATATTAGCCACCTTAGATAGAGCTCGAATTCGGCTGCTTACTTTGACAGGTTGAATAAATCGTATTTTATCAAAGCCTGCGTTTATATTCATATAAGAGCCTTTAATCTTTATCGCAAAGCTTTCTGAAAAGTGAGATAACATCGAAAGGGTTAAAAACCCATGAGCTATTGTTGAACCAAAAGGGGTTTCTTTCGCTGCTTCAGGGTTAACATGGATGAACTGGTGATCTAATGTACAGTCAGCAAATTGATTTATTTGTTGTTGAGTTATGTCGTGCCAATTACTCGGTTCAAGTGATTTACCAATATATTGGTGAATGTTTTCTTTATTTATAATCATGAGTTATGCCATTATTAACGGGTATATATGAGCTTATATTGCTATTTGCAAAATGTTACTATTACAGGAGAATTTTATTATTTTACTCCCTTAGCTCTCTTCTTAATAATTTACCAACGGATGATTTTGGCAATTCGTTTACAAAATTAATTATTTTGGGAATTTTATAAGCGCAAAGCTTTGTTCTGCAATGTTTCAATACATCTTCCGCAGTTATATTGTTACTGGTTAGAACGATAAAAGCATGAACAGATTCACCGGTATTTTCATCTGAAAAACCAACACAAGCAGACTCAAGCACACTTGGCATTTCAGCAAGTATTGATTCTATTTCATTTGGGTAAACATTAAACCCTGAAACCAAAATCATATCTTTTTTCCGATCGATAATATGATAATAACCTTGGCCATCAAGAAAGGCGATGTCACCTGTTTTGAAGTACCCATCATCGGTCATCACTTCTTTTGTTGCACTTGGCTTTTGCCAATACCCTAGCATTACTTGAGGCCCTTTAGCACAAAGTTCTCCTGATTCACCTTGGGCTACCGCTTTTCCATCATCATCTCTTATCGATATTTCTGTTAAAGGTAAAGGTTTTCCAATGCCAATAACATCAGGATTTTTGTCTTTAATGTTTAACGTAAGTACTGGCGAGGTTTCAGATAAACCATAACCTTCACTTAATTTTGTACCCGTGAGAGCAAACCATTTATTGGCAACAACATCTTGGACAGGCGCTCCTCCGCCAATGGTGAGTTGTAAAGATGAAAAATTAACCTCATGAAATGTTGGTAGATGCAGCAAGCTATTAAATAAGGTATTAACACCAGTGAAAAAAGTCACTTTATTTTTCTGCCAAGCTTGGACAAATAATTCAGCATTTCTTGGATCAGTTATTAAGATGTTTTGAGCGCCAAAAAAGAAATAACAGAGAGTGTTAATTGTTAATGCAAATATGTGGTACATAGGAATTGCAGTGACAACAATTTCTTCTTCGTAGTTGATTCTCCCATGGTTCAATTCAGAATATTGAAGCACATTAGCCAACACATTCTTATGCGTTAGCATGGCACCCTTTGATAAGCCCGTTGTTCCGCCAGTATATTGTAAAAAAACTAAATCTTTATGGGTAATAGTCGGTTGTGTTAATTCAAGTTCATCGCCTTGCTTAAGCGCTTGGATAAAACTTGTCGTATTTAATAGTCTACTATCGATTGATACTGAATCTTTTGGGTTTGTTAGAAAGTCATCAACAGAAACAATAATGATGTTTTTAATACTTGTTTGCGCTTGTATATCAGCAAGCACTTTTGTGGATGTAGATAAAATAACGATGGTTTCAACTTGTGCATCGTTAAGTTGGTGTTTTAATTCTTTAGCCGTGTAGGTAGGATTTATATTCACTTGCACGGCACCAAGTCGAATGATCCCCCACATAACAACGGGAAAAGATAAGATATTTGGACACATAAGCCCAATTCTCTCACCTTTACTAATATTGAGCGATGATTGTAAAAAAGCAGCAAAACTTCTCGATAGTCGATCAATATCATTAAAGGTTAGTTTATTGTTATTGCAGGTGTAAGCAGTTTTGTCTTTATAGCGCTCTATAGATAAGTTAAATAGATCCATCAAAGAGGTGAAATCTAATAAATTATCGCTTGATTTAAGTGCCAACTGAAAGTTATTTTTGGTGTATGCATTCATAATCGATATCTTCACTTATTTAAGAGTTTTTGTTATTGGTGAATTGCTCTTCTAGCCAGTCTACGCAATAGACAATCATTTCGTCATAGTGTCCCATTGCACAATGATCGTCATTCTCATAAAGTTTCAATTTTGATCCTTTGACTTTTTCAGACAAAGTCACAGAGTCACTTGTCGGAATAAGAGTATCTTTGTCTCCATTGACAACTAGCATAGGAATGCCTATTTTTTTGAAAATAGCGCCATCATTGTTATGAAACGACAATGATTTAAGGGTTTTAACTAAAGAAATAAACGAATCTGCACCTAATACTTTTTTCATCGCTTTGATGATGATTTCAGGGCGTATGCCTGCCTTATCAAACAATAGTGGCGCCCCATTGACCACACTGGCTTTTATCCTATTATCAAAGGCTGGCATTCGTGCACTCCAATGCGCACCAAAACTTAATCCAAACATAGAGATTTTATTCTCATCAATGTTTTCAAGTGCTGCTAAGTAATCAATCACAGCGGAATATATATTGTGTGAATCTAAAGATAATGGTGTCTTATATTCATAGGTACCGGGCATTTCCATAACAAATATCGCTATTTTTCTTTGATCTATTTTAAGATCGACCATCGGAGCTACCAACTCAGGAGAGGTTCCCTCTAAGCCATTAGTTGTTAATATTAGGGGGTACTTTTTAGTTTTATCAGGAACAAATAAGTAACCAGTAATGTTTTCATCATGAATGGATAATTCGACTTTTTCCCAGCGGTTATTCCACAGAGGAAGCATCTTCTCAAATAAGTCTTTTGCTTTTGCATGGCTTGCTAGTCGTAAAGAAGTGGTTCCCGGGAATGCACCAGCAGAATAAAAAGCAATGGCTTTCTTACGCTCTATCCACGCGTTATCAATATCATTTTCATCAATAAAATGGAGTGCTTTTTTCTCAGATTGTTCGGCAAGATCAGACCAATAATGACACCAATAGTTTTCATCAAATGAATTACAATGAGATAACTTTTCTGCAATATCTTCAGCAGATACTCCAGCAAAATTTGCATAACGTAAGAGAAATAGCTGAGGGAGAAAAAATTTAACGCCAGTAAACTTTGCGACAAGGTTTGTAGAGCCGGTTAAGTTACATAGCAGATAAATTATACTTTTTAAAAAAGAGAGCATAATAATTCCAGTTTTTGGGGGGCATTAAGATCGTTAGAAACCTAACAATGAAGTTCCTAACGTTTAATTGAGGTGATTAAAAGTTGTAATCGAGCGTGATGCCGAAGGTTCTTGGTGCCTTATACGTGGTCGCATTTTGACTAAAGAAGGCTACTTCAGGTGAAAATGCGATACTCGCCACTTCTTCTGTTAAGTTTCTCCCCCATAAGGTAATTCCCCACAATTCGTCTTCAGAAAGGTAGCTAATTTGTGCGTTGTAGCTGCCTGTTGTTCTTTTGACGGAAGCGGGATCATCAATAAACACTTGAGTTACATCACCACGACCTCGGTAATCAACACGGGTCGTAATTAGAGCACCATTTTCTAACCATAAGTCATGAGATAAGGCGATTGTTGCTGTCCAGTCAGGAGTGCCTTGAACAGAATTTCCTATAACATCTTCAGCGTTATCAACGCCGGCATCATAACTTGTGTACTCATGGTCATAATCAGAAACGATTACTTGTAATTGGATGTCTTCGCTAAGCAAGGCCAACATTTCTAGTTCGACCCCTTTAATGGAAGCTTCCCCTACGTTACTGGTAATATTGCCGCCTGAAGGGAGAAAAAATGAACCATGAATATCATCGTAAGTTGAGTCAAATACAGTGATATTTAAACGTACTTGGTCTTCCAATAAGTCCATTTTTGCGCCAATTTCAATGGTGTCTACCGTTTCTTCATCAAATGCTCTGTTAGCAAGCTCTGTATTGGAAGCTTCATCATTAAAACCACCACTTTTAAAGCCCGTTCCCCATGAAACATAGCTCATAATGTTATCGGTAAATTGATGAGTTAACGATATTTTTCCAGAAATTGCAGACCAAGATTCTTCTGGCGTTGCTATAACCGCTTGAGATGGGTCGTCAACAAATATGCCAGCAAGTAAACCTGTCGCGGTATGATGAAAATCATATTCTTTTTTATCATAACTATAACGTGCTCCAACCAGTAATTTAGTTTGTTGTGTAAAGTCATAAGTGACCTCAGTAAAAATACCAATACTGTTGGTTTTATTCGTCGCTGCTATTGTTTGGTAGGTCATCGTAAAAGTGGGCAGGGCTTCTTTAACTTCATTACGAGTATGTTCTTCATGTAAATAGAATACCCCTAGTTGCCATTCTAATCGTTCACCTTTACCCACGTTATCAATTCTCAATTCTTGTGAGAATGTTTGAGCATCATTGTTTGAGTTTTCAATAACAAGGTCATCAGGGCTACCAAAAAGATCAACTCTTGCTGAGTTTTCACCATCTCTGAAGCTTGATAACGAAAATAGGTTAAATGAGTTGAATTCTTGTTGAATTTCGATACTCGCTCCCCAAATATTAAGTTGATAGTCGGTTTCGCTGTTAACAACTTTCCATGGGTCATCACTCACTTCTGTATAGCTGGCAATTGGGCCAATACCAGAGATTGAAGTGATTAATGGTTCGTCATAGTTTGAGTTTTTACGTGCAAGTGGGTGTTCATTTTCTAAATCAGACGCATGGGCTTTCAATAATACACTTAAACTATCATTGGGTTCATAAAGTAGCTGAGTTTTAACAGCATATGACTTTTCATTGTCTAAACTTTCGTTAGTATTCGCATCGGCATAATAACCATCACGACTTTCATAAATAGCACTTAATCGGCCATAGACATTGTCAGTTAATTCGGTATTTACAAAAGCTTCAAGGGATTTGAAATTATAATTACCGACATTGAACGTAATCTTACCTTCATTGCCTTCGGTAGGGCGGTTACCAATAAAGTGGATTACACCAGCGGTGGCATTTCGACCGTAAGTAGTTCCCTGAGGACCACGTAAAACTTCGATTCGGCCCACATCAAAGGTTTTGTTATTTTGCATAAAACTACGAGAAATAACTTCACCATCTTCCATTACTAGCACGCCGGTATCACTTGATGCTCCGCCGCCTCCTGAAGCAACCCCACGAATACTTAAGCCGGCGTTTTCTGGTGTTGCTGCTGCGAATTCAGCTCCAGGAGTAAAACCTAATACGTCCTGTGAGGTAGCTAAATTATTTGCTCTAATGTCGTCACTTCTCATCGTGTTTACCGCAACTGGGACTTCTTGCAAATTTTCTACCACTTTACGCGCCGTTACTACGATAGTTTCTAAAGTAGTTTTCTTTTCTTTAGTCGTTTGTTGAGCGACTTCTGCAGCCATTGACTGGTTTGTTACAGCGGCCAGTATTGCTATTGTTAAATATTTTTTTTGCATCGTTTTCACCACTTATTGTTTGATACTAAAGTTTTATTTTTACCCTTGGAGGGTTCATGTTTTTTATAAAAGTATTCTTTATTTGAAGGTTAATATTAGCATCGACATTTTTACCGTTATTCACATATAGTGCAAAAACTTGTATATTTAGCGCAACAATATAAAATATGGATCAGATAAGTATGAGTGCCTACCACATCAGAGCCGCGTTTTTATTACCTTGTTTTGAGGTGATAGAAGAATTAGGTGTTGACCCTAAAGCATTAATGAAAGTAGTCGATCTTCCAAGTGATATCTTTGATTCGCCTGAATCTATTGTGCCACTGAGTACATCGATTGATTTAGTAGAACTGGCTGCTAAACAAAGCAAGTGCAGTCATTTAGGTTTATTACTTGGAGCTAAAGTCAGTATTCAGAGCCTAGGTTTATTAGGGTTATTACTTCGTTCAGCATCAACATTTAAGGCTGGCATAAATGACATTATTAAACACCTCACTTTGAATATGACCGGACTTAAGCGTAGTTTAACGGTTGAAAGAGGCATTGCCGTTTTTTCTTCTACTTATGATTCACCCCAAATTGCTTTATCAAGACAAGCCCGGCAAATGAGTGTTTCTTTAGGTTGGAGCCTTTTACAAAGCTTATCAAGTGAACGTTGGCAGCCCATTTCAATTTCTTTTTCTTTTGCTGAACCAGAAGATGCTATTTTTTATCGTAAATTTTTTAAAACTAGGGTCTATTTTAATGCCGATTATGATGGCATTGCATTCCATGAAGCGGATTTGAAAATTGAGTTAAATAGTCACGATGAGTATTTACATCAAACTATTGCCTATCAAGTAGCAAAAATGAATGAAAGTAAGCACCACAATGATTTTGTTGAAGAAGTTAAGTCTTATGTTGCTAAAAATTTGGAAATTGGAATTTGTGCTGAAAATGAAGTGTTGAAATTTTTTCCTATGCAAAAAAGAACATTTCAAAATAAACTGAAGAAAGAGGGAACAAGTTATCAAATCATTCTTGATGATTTGCGTTTTAAAAAGGCAGAATTATATTTAGCCGATTCAACATTAAAAATGTACCAAGTTGCTGACTTACTCTGTTATAAAAGTGGTGGTGCTTTTGCCTTCGCATTTAATAAACGTTATGGCATGAGTCCATCACAATGGAAACATGCCCGGAAATAATAAATGAACGATGTAGTCTGAGTAGCTTGGCTAGGGCTTAGTGAGTATCAATAACGTTAAAGCTATAGGTTATTGCTTGCATAACTTTATTAATAAGCTCAATATTTTCTTTACTGTTTATCTCAACAATAATACCAGACTTATCACTTTGCTTAACTTCTATAGATACCTTGATACGGGCTTCTTCAAATAAACCACTTATAACTCGCTGTATCGCTTTTAGTCGTAAGGTTGGTTTAAATATTTTACCCACAGCCGTCACAGGTAAACTATCAACTACCTCGATATAAACGGGTATAGCAGCTCGTTCAGGTATGTTTTTTCGCGTAAACGCTTTGAGTTCGTTTATGGTAACGGTGGCTTCAGGTGCGAGGGTGATATAAGCACAAGGTAGCTCCCCTGAGTACGCATCAGGTTGCCCTATAGCAGCAACACCAGTGATACTCTCATGTGACATTAATGTTTCTTCAATAATAGACGGATCGATGTTATGGCCACTTCGTATAATCAAGTCTTTTTCTCTGCCAGTTAGCCAAATAAAGCCATCCTCATCAATTCGAGCAAGATCCCCTGTATTTAACCAACCATCATCGAGTAAAACACCACTATTGCTTGTAGAGTTTAAATAGCCAGGAAAAACATTTTCGCCTTTTATTAATAACGTACCCGTCATATCCATTTCACACTCTTTAGCAATACAACCATCAACATCAAGCTTTACAATTTTAACTTGCTGACCAGGCAGGCAAACACCAATAGAACCCACTTTTCTATTTCCTTTAATGGGATTTAAAGTGCTAATACAGCTCGCTTCCGTTAAGCCATAACTTTCAAGGATTATTGCCCCAGTTGTTTTTTCAAAATTAGTTATTAATTGTTGAGATAGCGGAGCAGCACCACAAATAGCGAATTGTAATGAGCTAATATCTACCCCTCGCATCGGCGATTCTAATAATGCGGTGAGTATTGTTGGTACGCACGAAAAAATAGTCGCTTGATATTTATTAATATATTGCCAAAAATTATTAATAACTTTTGGTGTTCTATAACCGTCTGGTGTAAGTAGTACCACGATGTTACCTTTCATAAATGCGGCTATACCTGTTCCTATGGCGGCATTAACATGAAATAAGGGAAGGCCTACAAGGCATATGTCACCAACGTTACCTGGATAAAATTGGCTTAAGCTCCATGCGTTTGCTATTTGGTTTGCGTGGGAGTGCTGGGCAATTTTGGGCGTACCCGTTGTACCACCAGTATGAAAGTAACCAGCGATATCAATGGGTAGAATTATTTTTTGACTATCTAACGTTAATTTATTCTGTTCGTTTAATACGGTATCAAAACTGATAACAGGTATATCTACTTGCTTACGAATATCGTCGCTAATTTCAGTTATTCCAACAACTAAAATATACTCTAGGAGAGGTGATTTTTTTGCTACACTGACCGCTTTTTTCCATAAATCAACGTTTAGTTCTGGCGCTACTGTCACTAATATATTAGATTTTGTCGCAGTTAATATATCGACTATTTTAGTTACTTCTAAAAAAGGATTAATTGCATTGACGATACCAGAAGCTTCTCCTCCCCAGAGGGTAAAATGGGTTTGAGGCAAGTTAGGTAATAAGTAAGAAACAATTGGTATTGATTCTGTTAAAGAATAAAATAGGTTAGCGGTTTGAGTTATCTTTTGAAAAAGTTCTTTATAAGTATATTTGTCTACGGGTGAGTCTATGGTGGCATTGTGCTGAAAATAGAGTGCGTCAAGGTTTTTATACGTATCTGCACACCATTCAAATAGTTCATAAGTGTTGGTAAATGGTGGTTGGTTTTTGGATAATTCATCTTTAATACAAGTAGATGATTTAACACATGAATTTATTGTCGTTTGTGAAAACATTATTATTCCTATACAAACAAGGTACTGTCAAAAAGCTATTTTCATTAATTTTAAGTAATAAGATTGCAATTCAGACTTAGAGTTTTTGAAAAAGACGAACATATCTATATCTTCGTCTATTTGAGGAGACAGCTTATCCCTAGCTAGCAGGGCGTACTGTTATTAACGTTAGGCATCAATTTTCTCTTTTGGCACCAAGTAGTACAAAAGCCATTATCGTAGGATCACTAGATTTATTTACCCATGCATGGCGAGTACCATTTTGGACAACACAATCTCCTGCTGTTAATAGGCGCTCAGCACCGTTATCAAGCTCTAAATATATTTCTCCTTTGAGTACAATTCCGTAATCGATAGAGTTTGTGGTATGCATGCCGGGGCTTGTTGGATCTAAATGCTCAATCAGTCCGGGTAATATCGCTTTAGTTTCAGCGATGGCTTCGGGAGAAAAATTAAATTGTGTTTGACCTTCAATTTTTGGAGGTAATGTTATTACTCGAAAAATACTGCCATTAACACTTGGGAAATAATTATCTGCCTTTGCTAGCTCACCTTTGTGGGGAACAGTACGGTCGTCTTTTGTAGACCAAAATTCGAAAGATTGATAACCCGGCACTAAAGAGCCTTCAATCGGATTGACCTCATTGTCGTCTAAAAAAATAGCATTACCTTGCTCATCATTACCTGTAACAATTCGACGAATTTTCATTTCTACTCTCACTATTAATTAATATAAATATACTTGTTTGAGTATTACTCTATCAGCCACCTTTTATTTACTCTGAGTTAATTACGCAGATATATGTATATATTACGCAATTAAATTTAAGGTTTTCTTGAAATGAAAATTAACAAAAAGGAATATTATTAAACAGTGTTTCTAGATTATGAGTTTTTTAAGTAACACTCACTACAACTTGACGTAGTTGAAGCGAAGAGTATCCTTTTTGCCAGAAAAGGTTACTTATACGCCTTGTTTTTCTGTTTATACGGCCTTTTTTAAGACTAGCTATAAGCGTGAATTATTGTATAAACCAATTACCTCTTCAATCCAGTTTTTTGCACCATTATAGTGCATTCGCCCAGTAATAGATTTAAAATTCCAGCTTTTTAATTACATTTAATATAATAAACACATAACCACTTGAAAATAAATAACTTTACTAATACTTAAATAGATTTTTTTGTGGTACGTATTGTGCTGAATATTAACTAATAGCAAATAAAATAATGAATGATCAATTCATTACTTCAATTGGTATAATACATTGGCAGTATACGAAGTTAGTAACTTGTTTTATGACTATTTTCGATAACATTATCAATTGTTATCAGCGTTTCTTTATTACAGATAAAACGCGACATTAAGGACTACCGATGGACTCCATACTCGTTATTCTGGTTATCTCATTGACACTCGCTAGTGTCTTAAATATCGTGCTAACAAAATTTTCAATTTCACATATCATAGGTTACATTGTCACCGGTACTATCATCAGTAATGTGTTTAACTTTAACGGTGATTCAAACCAACATTCATTAGATCTCATTGGTGAATTTGGCATTGTATTCCTTATGTTTACTATTGGTTTGGAAATGTCCTTTTCTAAACTTCACAAAATGAAAGAGCTAATATTCTTTAACGGTTTTATGCAAGTAGTGCTCTGTGCACTCTCTATTTTCTTACTTTCATTTTATGCATTTTCAATTGAGGCAATCCCATCTTTGATTATTGCTTTAGCCTTCAGTCTATCCTCAACCGCTATCGTATTACCTTATTTAAAGAGATCAAAAGACATTGTTACCCCTTATGGTGTAAAGTCAGTCGCTATTTTAGTTTTCCAAGACTTAGCTGTTATTCCTATTTTATTACTGATGAATTTCTTATCGGATAACGAGTTACCTTTGAGTGATATCTTGTTTAAAACGGCAATGTATGGCGCAATTATTATTGTATTTATGTTTACTATAGGTAAAAAAATAATAGGGTGGTTGTTACACTTTTCATCTGACGCGAAAACGGAAGAGTTGTTTTTAGGCTCTGTATTCACCATTGTTATGGGTGCATCGTTGATAGCGCATGAACTGGGATTTACCTATTCTTTAGGGGCATTTATTGCAGGTATGATCATTGCTGAAACCAAGTTTCACATTAAAGTTGAGTCTGATATATCGTCATATAAAGATCTATTATTAGGTGCTTTTTTCTTTTCTATCGGTGCAAAAATTAATGTTACATACTTTGTCAGCCACTTCTATATAGTACTGCTAGTGCTAATATTGGTTATGATGACAAAAGCACTGATGATCTATTTTGTGATTAAGCGGAAATCAAATAGGAGTGACTCAATAAAGTCATCAATTGCTCTTTGTCAGATAGGTGAATTTTCTTTTGTTATTTTTACCCTTGCAAGTAAACAAAATCTTATTTCTGATGAGCTAGGAAATACGCTCATCTTAATCACTGTACTCTCAATGATAATAACGCCATTTATGATAAACAATATCTATAAACTCGCCGCCTTATTTGTGGTTGAGTATTTTGAATCAGATAAAATAACACCAGTAAAATCAAATGATCATACTATCGTTTGTGGATATGATGTTTTAGGCAGAATTGTGGCAGAAGAATTGAAAAATAAAAGCGTTAATTTCTTCATTATTTCTGACAACTTACAACATGTTTTATTGGCAAGAAACCGTGGGTTAAATGCTTATTTTGGACATTTGGATAGGCTTCCCGTATTGGAATCACTTAAGGTTGAGCAATCAAAATCGATTATCCTCACAGTTAACACATTAAAAAATAAAAAAATAATTTGTGAAGCGGTATTAAATTACTACCCAAATGCAAACTTGATTGTAAAAGTTAACACGCTTGATGAAAAAAAATCATTAGCAGATCTTAAAATTAATTCATTTGTTCATGCGCATCATGAAACAGCAATTGTACTGGTAAAACAAAGTATTAATTAACCTCAGTTCGGCTTAAAAAACATCTTAAACCGAGTTGAGTTAACTGTAATGTTTATTCAGCTTTGCCAACTTACATCAGGCTGCCAGTCATTAATCCACGCTGGAATATCACTGCCCGGCATCGGCCTGGCAATGCCATAACCTTGTGCTAATTCGCAGCCCAGTTGCAATAAAGCAGTACCATGTTCAATTGTTTCAACGCCTTCGGCAATCACGTCACGTTTGAATGATTTTGCTAAGGCTATCACGCCTTCAATAATGGCTAAATCATCAACGTCACTTAACATATCTCGTACAAAGCTCTGATCTATCTTAATTAAACTGGCTGGTAACCGTCTAAGGTAAGTCAGAGACGAGTAGCCTGTGCCAAAATCATCAAGGGCAAAGTTTACGCCCAGCGCCATACACTCATTCATGATTTTTGATACATGATGTACATCATCTATCGCACTTGTTTCCAGTACTTCCAGTTCTAAATATCGTGGTTCAACAGTGGGGTGAGCTGCTAACAATTTAGTGAGTCTGTCGGTAAAGTCAGGCTGCTGCAATTGTACTGCTGCAATATTTACGCTAGTACTTACAGGGAGGTTAATCCCCATCTCTTGCCATTGGCTGATTTGGGTCAATGCGGTATCAATAACCCATTCACCCATTTCGATACTCATGGGGTTATTTTCAATGACAGGTAAAAATTCTATAGGGTTTAATAGACCTCGTTTTGGATGTTGCCAGCGAATAAGCGCTTCAACACCTACCACCTTACCTGTCCGCATATTAACCTTAGGTTGATAATGGAGTAAAAATTGATGATTATCTAATGCGCTGCGAATAGCCTCTAGACCTTCCCGTTGTACTTTAATCGCGTCATCTTGAACCATATCAAAAAAGTGATAACGATTTTTTCCCGATTCTTTAGCCACATACATGGCTTGGTCGGCATGTCGCATTAGTAAGTCGGCATCCACATTATCTTGTGGGTAGAGGGTGACGCCAATGCTGGCTGATATATTTAATACAATATCACCGACTGTTATAGGCTCATAAGCTGCCAATAAAAGGCGCTCTAAGATTGGTTCACAATCTTCAACTTTAGCTAAGTCAGCTAATACAGCGACAAATTCATCACCGCCAATACGGGCTAAGCTATCACATTCGCGTAAAGCCTCTTTCATACGAACTGATAACGCAATCAGTAGTTCATCACCCACGCCATGGCCATAGGTATCATTGATGGCTTTAAATCCATCTAAATCTAAGAATACTACAGCGAGAGATTGATCTTGTCGGCTGCAGTGCAACATGGCTTGAGATAAACGGTCTGCCAGTAATGAACGATTCGGTAAATTAGTAAGTATGTCGTAATGGGCAATACGCTCTAATTGGTTTTGATGTTCTTTCATTTGGGTTATGTCGTTACCTAAGGAGACATAATGGGTAGTGATATTGTGTTCATCACGTACTGCACTGATAGTTTTCATTACAGCGTACACTTCGCCATTTTTACGCCTGTTCCAAACTTCGCCAGACCAGTAGCCTTCTTTAAGTAAGGTTTGCCACATATCATCGTAGAACTCAGTTGATTGCCGCCCAGAATGAAGGAATCGAGGGTTTTTGCCAATAGCCTCTTCACGACTAAAACCCGTTATACTAGTGAAAGCATCGTTAACATCGATAATGGTGGCTTTATCATCAGTGATAATTATGCCTTCACCGGCATGGCTGAAAACACTTGCGGCTAGTTTTAATTTTTCTTCTGCTAGTTTGCGGTTGGTAATATCACTATGTGTACCGCTCATACGAAGTGGCTTACCATTATCATGACGGAGCATAACATTCGCTTGATCATGCACCCATTTATAACCACCTTCTTTAGTCAACATGCGATATTCGAGATTATGGAATTTTGAGTGACCTTCGAGCACGTCATTAATTGATTGCCATGCTATCTCTCTATCTTCATGGTGTATGAAATCCGCCCACTGATTAGTGGTGTGTTTTATTTCTTTATGGGTATAGCCGAGCATTGTTGCCCAGCGCGCATTTCTATCCACTTTGCCAGTGACTATATTCCAATCCCAAAAGCCTAGCTCGGCCCCCGCTAAGACTAGTTGCATTTGCTCATCTCTTGCCTTTAAGGTTAAATTGGCTTGGGTTTTCTCAATGGCGATACTTGCTAAACTGGCTGTTTGCTCTATTAATGTGATATTTGCTTGTGTTGGTTGATTTACCTCTCGATGATAAATAGTAAAAGTGCCGAGAACCTTCCCTTGTGTCGAACGTATTGGTTCTGACCAGCACGCCCCCAATCTAGCCTTACTTGCTATCTCTTTGTAGGTTGCCCAATAAGGATGATTTTTAATATCTTCAACAATGACACGTTCATTACTAAATGCGGCTGTACCACAGGAGCCAACCCCCATACCAATCTCAACCCCATTAATCGCTGCGGTATAAAAATCAGGAAGGCTCGGTGCAGTGCCACTCAATAAATGCTTACCTTCATCATCTAGCAATAGGATGCTACATAGCATGTCAGGGTTTTCTTGCTCAACACCACGCACAATAGCTTCCAGAATTACAGGTAATAGCTCGCCACTTGTCAAAAGTTCTAATACATGAGTGCGAGATTTTTCACGCAGTTCTGCAAGTTTCCGTTGGCTAATATCTTGATGTGTTCCACAAAGCCGAATTGGTTCGTGGGTGTTTTTATCATATTCAATAACAGCGCCCGAGCCCTCTATCCAAATCCATCTTCCATCAGCATGCTTCATTCTGAATTCAGCAACATAATTCTTTCCTGACTTAATATGACGGTGTACAGTTTTTTTTATCAACTCTTCGTCATTTGGGTGAATAAGCTCCTCCCAATCGCTGATATGATTGGTAATATCTTGCCGTAATAGACCAAGTATTGATAACCATTCATCATTAACAACATGTTCTCCAGTTTTATAACACCAGTCCCAATACCCTAGCTTAGTTGCATTAATCACATTTAGAAGCTGATTTTGAGATTTGTAAACATTTTCTTCGCTCAACCTCAGTCTGTCTAAATTTTTGATTCGCCTAGTTTCGGATCGCAGTAATAAGCCACTTATAACGATCCCTAAGACTAGAATCAGGATAATAAATAAACGATGGGTAAATTTAAATGTTTGTAAGTCTTCGGCAACTTCCTTCTGTAGGGCGCTCTTAACACTATCAGCAGAAAAATTAAACTTTAAAAAGGCGAGATCCAATTGTTGGTCGAGCTCAGAACCAATACTAGCTGCTGATTGTAATGTCCACCGCTTTTGCGCTATTTGGCGAAAGTGATGAATACCGTTTATTGTTTCTTCAATTTGGAGTCGTAAATCGGGGTTGTGTAAGGCCAGGAAAGTGCCTTCCTCGTTAGTGCCATCGTCAAGCATTGCTTGAGCATACCATTGTGATTGGTCAAGGTGGGCCCATACGTCTTCTATATCAACCGTTCGATCGCCACTAATAGCCTCTTCAAACCACAAATGTGCCTTGGTCGCTTCAAGCTTAACCTCCATCGTAGCATCAACAAAAGGAGTGTAACGTTCCGCTAAATCACGCCCAATGTAAAATGAATAGTAAACGATCGCCATGGTGAATAGGGTTACTGAAATAGAAATAAACAAAATTTTACGAGAGTTAGTGTCCATCATGTATATCCATATTTAATACAGGTAATAAATTTTTTGATAAGAAAAAATTTTTATTTTAATCTTAAAGCCTTACATTTCTGTACCAAAGCTTTGCCATAAATAATCATACATTTAACATTACTAATATAGCAAAAGTTTACCTAATATCATCATGATTCAAGTCAACATTTTAATTGATAATCATCAAAAAGTAGTAATACCAATTCCATTAAATTTATTCCCACCTCAGAGCTATGTCAGAGAAGCTATAATAAATAAAATTTGTGCTGGTATAGTCATTCTATATCTAACAAATTTGTGCAGTTATTGCTTTTC